>Ga0222714_10001705_pt1 | contig 24483 bp, 12 predicted proteins | sample C33_3DmetaG_FD_165048 | JGI IMG/M metagenome (GOLD analysis project Ga0222714, IMG submission 165048) | Estuarine water microbial communities from San Francisco Bay, California, United States - C33_3D | ecosystem: Environmental > Aquatic > Marine > Unclassified | place: USA: California...
GAAAGGCCGGCTTGGAACTGCACGCGATTCATGGCCATCATCTGATCTCCGGGAGCGATGGCCATAGCCTCGGGCCGACGGCTCTCACCGGCTGCGACTGCGCTGAAGGTGCGTGCTAATCAGGTCTGGATTTGACCAGAACAATGAGAATGCCGACTCCAACGGCTCGGATGCTTCGTAGGGGCATTTCTCTGGGATAGATACGATGCGGGGCATTGGGTAACAATGAAGTGCTTGAAAATAGTCACCCCAATTCTCACCGTGCATCTCATCGTAGTACGGAGATACTCCGCCCTTTCCCGTGACTGAGAAGGGCTGCTTGCACGACGAATTGCTGCACTCTCCCCAGCAAGCGAATACGTAGTCAATCCAGTCAGGATCCCAATCGGGGCTGTCTTTTGCGCGAATTGAAGCCGCTGTTTCCTTGTGTGAAAAAGTCTTACGTACAGCATTGACGTGCCCCTTGCCGCATGCGGGGCAAGGCCATGCAGGCAAGCTGTCTTTGTCGAAATGCTGGATCCAGAGTGATGTGTCCATAGCGGCCTAACGCCTGAATTAAGCCGACTGGCGAAGCCAGTTCGGCTTGAATGAACTGTTAGGCATCAGCCTTGTCCCAGAGACACCCCGGCCGAACGACTTTGCAGTGATAGCAACCACTACTAGCCTCATCCAGGTTGTACCAGGAGTGCTTGCCGCCGGCCGCCTCACAGTCAGGGCCTTTGCCAGCAAGGCCAAGATCAATCAGGAACCAAGGCAGATACTGCCGCAGCGCAGTTCTCCAGCGATAGGGGGATGAGTGTGCGGGAGTGCTCATATGATGCCTAACGCCTGAGTTAAGCCGTGCCGCGAAGCGGCATCGGCTTGAACGAATTGTTATGCCTCTCTCAATCTGTTACCAAACGACCTTCCAAAGCCCGCCCCCCGTACACTTTGCGCAATGGAAAAAGTTGTTCCAAGCCGAGGTCCCTTCTAGCCTCTCAACTCCCTTTTTTGCCTTATCTGCACTGCTCGCGCCTTGCCACCTGTTGTGTCCGCAATCCTTAACTCTTACAAGAACATCATGCGTAGGAGTGTTTCTAGTCTTCTTGTAGAAGCGAGTTTCTCCGCTTGTAGGGACAGTGTTCTCGGTGAAGTTGTCGCCATCCGCTTCATCTAGCCCGTCACTTTCCTTTACACGGCTCAAAGCGTATTCAGCGGCTTCGGCTTTGCTTGCCTGCCTGGCAATCTCACGGTTCGCCTCGTCCAGCGATGCCTTAAGTTCTTCGTTCTCTTGGATGAACAGACGTGCAAGCTCGATCTCTTCCGAGTTGGAGCTGGCACGCTGCTCCAACGCATGAAGCCTCGCTCTTGCGGCTTGATTCTGAATTTCTCGAATAGCCGCTGGAGGCTCTACGGTTAGGGATGCGACCCCCATGACGGTGCGCCTCAGGAGGGCTCGAAATCGCAGCATTCCTTTTCCGTCACTGTCCTGGGAGAGCATCTGGCTAGCCGTCCAAACCGAACTTCTTGGAACATGAGCGTTCAACTCCTTCCCGCTCGGCCAGTAAAGTCGTACGGCTCCGCGATAACAGGAATACAGTTTCCCAAGCTTGTCGGATAGAGCCCATGAGGCGTTATCGTCGATGCGAACCACACGTGCCAATCCCGCTAGGTCCGCTGCTAGGGACTGCTCTAGGTTGTCCCAGACAGGCTCGTTCTCGATCTCAGAAACGACCACGATAGGCAAGGTCCTAGCGGGATCTTGGATCGCAGATGCAAGCTTCTCACCACCTTCTGAGTCAGAAATCTGCTCTGCAACTGGATGAGGTAGTTCAGAACCTCCTAGGTGCCAATCTGAGCGCAGATCTAGCAATCGCTTCACTACAGAGGGGCACCGCGGATCGGTGAATACGGGTGCAACAACAACGTTGAGGTTCTGCACAGACAAAGTTGCGTGAACTATCACGCGGTCGGTGTGATAGAGAATTGCGATTGTGGTGACGAATCTCTGTCCGGACGAGGTTGGCTCTTGAAGCACAATCTCATCAAAACTCCCGATCTTAGAACTGGCGCTTCTTCGTTGGAAATTTCCAACGGGCGATCCCTTCGTCTTCGATGTGAAAGTGCCTGCACCGGCCATTGCATCTAATGCGCCTTTTTCTTTCAGCCACTCATTCAGCGCTGCTCCAATCTGCGCAGAGGACACGACAGCTTCTTCTGCTGAAAGTGACGCAGTTTCTAGAAGATAAGCGGAAAGGATCTGCATTTTAGTGGTGAGTCCGTATGTTTCAGAGAGGCATAACGCCCGAAATAAGCCGACTGGCGAAGCCAGTTCGGCTTGATTGAGTTGTTAGGCCAGTGCTACCCAAGGAAAGTGGCCGGCCTTGCTGGCAAGGCAGCCAACTCTCTGTCACGTGATGCGTCCGATGCGGTGCCTACCAAGTGATCTCTCCGATCAAGTCCCCAGCCAAGTGTCCGTCAGCCAGTGCACTCAAAGCAAACGCGCGGCCACACCGAGGAAAATATAGCCTGCCTAACGCCCGAGATAAGCCGACTGGCGAAGCCAGTTCGGCTTGATTGAGTTGTTAGGCCAGCAGTGCCCAAGGCAAGTGGCCGGCATTGCTGGCAAGGCAGCCAACTCTCTGTCACGCAATGCGTCCGATGCGGTGCCTACCAAGTGATCTCTCCGACCAAGTCCCCAGCCAAGTGTCCGTCAGCCGATGCGCCCAAAGCAAACGCAGGACCACACCGAGAAAGATGCAACCCGCCTAACGCCTGAATTAAGCCGACTGGCGAAGCCAGTTCGGCTTGAATGAATTGTTAGGCGATCATGCGATGAAACGCAGCAGCCAACAAGCCTGCAAACCGAAGTCATGTTGCTAGGGCGCGCCCGACCAACTATCCGCTGCCAACCCACCAAAGCAAACGCCCTGGGCTGATAGACGACCCGGAAGTGGGCGCCGTCACCGAAGCCAGACAACCAAACGCTGCCATGTTTGAAGCGCGCCACGCAGGGTGGCCGAAGCTGTTGCAGCGCAAGCCAACTCACAGAAAAAAGCGCGCACCGAGGCCAGTAGCGTTGCAGCAATCCCAGCCCCAACACGCCAGCGCTTTTTGAGCGCCTAACGTCCGAGATAAGCCGACTGGCGAAGCCAGTTCGGCTTGATTGAGTTGTTAGGCCAGTGCTGCCCAAGGCAAGTAGCTGGCCCTGCTGGCAAGCCAGCCAACGATCTGTCACGCGATGCGTCCGATGCGGTGCCCAACAAGTGATCTCTCCGATCAAGTCCCCAGCCAAGTGTCCGTCAGCCAGCGCACTCAAAGCAAACGCGCGGCCGCACCGAGAAAGATGCAACCCGCCTAACGCCTGAATTAAGCCGACTGGCGAAGCCAGTTCGGCTTGAATGAATTGTTAGGCGATCATGCGATGAAACGCAGCAGCCAACAAGCCTGCGCACCGAAGTCATGTTGCCAGGGAGCGCCCGACCAACTGTCCGCTGCCAACCCACCGAAGCAAACGCACTGGGCTGATAGACGACCCGGAAGTGGTCACCGTCACCGAAGCCAGACAACAAAACGCTGCCATGTTTGAAACGCGCCACGCAGGGTAGCCGAAGCTGTTGCACCGCAAGCCAACTCACCGAAGGAAGCACTCACCAAAGCCAGTGGTATGGCGGTAATCGCGAGCCGAACACACGAGAGCTTTTTGAGCGCCTAACGCCTGAATTAAGCCGACCTGCGAAGCAGGTTCGGCTTGAATGAATTGTTAGGCGATCATGCGATGAAACGCAGCAGCCAACAAGCCTGCGCACCGAAGTCATGTTGCCAGGGCGCGCCCGACCAACTGTCCGCTACCAACCCACCAAAGCAAACGCACTGGGCTGATAGACGACCCGGAAGTGGCCACCGACACCGAAGCCAGACAACCAAACGCTGCCATGTTTGAAGCGCGCCACACAGGGTGGCCGAAGCTGTTGCAGCGCAAGGCAACTCACAGAAGAAAGCGCGCACCGAGGCCAGTAGCGTCGCAGCAATCCCAGCCCCAACACGCCAGCGCTTTTTGAGCGCCTAACTACTAGTAGACCCCTCGGAGGGGCGTTATCCGGATTCTGTGCTGTCGCCGCTGGCGGCGTCAATTCAAAGTTCCCACAGGAATCAATTGCTTGCGGTGCCCTTGACCGCGTGGACTGCTCGCCGCGTGTCGGGATAGGGGGCAGGCAGACCCCGATATAACATCGCGGGGCGCGCAGACCCCGCTATCGCGCGGCGTTCCGTCCGCGTCAGAGGCTGCGACATAAACGCACGTTGCTGGGCGTTAGGCCGAAAAGGCGGGCGCTGCCATGAGGATGGCAACCGGACAGGCGCGCTTCGCCGGATGATTTTGGCGCGCGCGGTCCGGCCCCGTGATCAATGGTGGCGACCCACCTCGCGCGCGCGCGTCTTGGTGACGACGGTGCGGATGCCGTGACGGCGCGCAAAGGCGCGTGCCGTCACGGCGGAGGCGTGGGGCGGGTCAGGCCGCTGGCGCCAGCGCCGTCATCAGGCCCTTGGCCGCGTTGAAGCGGTCGGCGGCCTCGGGCAGGGGCAGCTTGATCTTCAGCTTGTCCGGGCCGTCCATGGCGTAGATGCGGGGCTGCTTCTGGATCAGCTGGATGACGGTCATCGGGTCGACCTTGGGCTTGGCCTCGAACACGATGCGCCCGCCGGCTTCGCCCAGCTCCAGCTTGCGGATGCCCAGCTGGTCGGCGGTGAGCTTGAGTTCGGCGGTGGCGAACAGGTGCTTGACCGGGTCAGGCAGCAGGCCGAAACGGTCGATCATCTCCACCTGCAGCTCGCGCAGTTCGTCCACGTCGCGGGCGCTGGACACGCGCTTGTACAGGGTCAGGCGCGTATGCACGTCGGGCAGGTAGTCCTCGGGGATCAGGGCGGGGACATGCAGGCCGATCTCGGCACCGCGCGCTTCCTCGCCGGCATCCACGTCGGGCAGGTGCCCCCGGCGGATGGAGCGCACCGCGCGATCCAGCAGCTCGGTGTACAGGCTGAAGCCGATCTCGGCCATCTGGCCGCTCTGGTCTTCGCCCAGCAGCTCGCCAGCGCCGCGGATTTCCAGGTCGTGGGTGGACAGCATGAAGCCAGCGCCCAGTTCGTCCATGGAGGAAATGGCCTCCAGGCGACGGCGCGCATCGTCGGTGAGCGACCGCGTCTCAGGCGCCACCAGATACGCGTACGAGCGATGGTGCGAGCGGCCGACGCGGCCCCGCAGCTGGTGCAGCTGGGCCAGGCCAAAGCGGTCGGCGCGGTTGATGATGATGGTGTTGGCATTGGGGATGTCGATGCCCGACTCGATGATGGTCGAGCACAGCAGCACGTTGAAGCGCTGCTTCTGGAAACCCAGCATCACCTGTTCCAGCTCGCGCTCGGGCATCTGGCCGTGGGCCACGCCGATGCGCGCCTCCGGCACCAGCGTCTGCAGGTCGCGCTGCATGCGGCCGATGCTTTCCACGTCGTTGTGCAGGAAGTACACCTGGCCGCCTCTGCTGAGCTCGCGCTGGAAGGCCTCGCGCAGCAGCGCAGGGTCCCACACGGTGACGAAGGTCTGCACCGCCATGCGGTTGGCCGGCGGGGTGGCGATGATCGACAGGTCGCGCAGGCCGGCCATGGCCATGTTGAGCGTGCGCGGGATCGGCGTGGCGGTGAGGGTCAGCAGGTGCACGTTGGCGCGCAGGGCCTTGAGCGCCTCTTTCTGGCGCACGCCGAAGCGCTGCTCCTCGTCGACGATGACCAGCCCCAGGTCCTTGAACTTGACGTCGCTCTGCAGCAGGCGATGGGTGCCGACGATCACGTCCAGCTGGCCGTCGGCCAGTTTGGCCAGCTCGGCCTTGATCTCCTTGGTGGACCTGAAGCGCGAGAGCACCTCCACCCGCAGCGGCCAGTCGGCGAAGCGATCGCGGAAGTTGCGGTAGTGCTGCTCGGCCAGCAGGGTGGTCGGCACCAGTACGGCGACCTGCTTGCCGGCGCTGGCCGCGGCGAAGGCGGCGCGCACGGCGACCTCGGTCTTGCCGAAACCCACGTCGCCGCAGACCACGCGGTCCATCGGCTGGCTGCTGGCCAGGTCGCGCAGCACCGCGTCGATGGCCGCGTGCTGGTCGGGGGTTTCCTCGAACGGGAAGGTCGCGGCGAACGGCTCGTACATCGCCCGGTCCACGTCCAGGGCCAGGCCGGCGCGGGCTTGGCGGCGGGCCTGGATTTCCAGCAGTTCGGCGGCCACGTCGCGCACCTTTTCGGCGGCGCGGCGCTTGGCCTTGGTCCAGGCTTCGCCGCCCAGCGAATGCAGCGGCGCGGTCTCCACCGAGGCGCCGGAGTAACGGCTGATCAGGTGCAGCTGCGCCACCGGCACGTACAGGCGGTCGCCCTTGGCGTACTCGATCTCGACGTACTCGGCCGGCATGCCGCCGGCTTCCAGCGTGATCAGGCCACGGTAGCGGCCCACGCCGTGGTCTTCGTGGACGATGGGCGCGCCTTCGGACAGTTCGCCCAGGTCGCGGATGATCGCCTCGGGCTCCTTGCCGCTGCGGCGCCGCCGGTGCGGCTGGTTGGCGCGCTCGGGGAACAACTGGCGCTCGGTGAGCACCGCGATGCGCGGGGATTCCAGCGCGAAGCCGTCCTCCAGCGGGGCCACGGCGATGGCGAAGGTCCTGGCGCCCGGGACTTTGTCCAGGAAGGCCTTGAAGTCGTGCACGACCTCGGGCTTGAGCTGGGCCGACTGCATGACCTCCATCAGCGCCTCGCGGCGGCCGGCCGAATCGGCCGCGACCAGCACGCCGCCCGGATAGCCGTCCAGGAACTGGCGCAGCGCCTGTCCCGCCGGCGCGTCGCGCGGCGCCAGCGGCAGTGGCGGCAGGATCACGTCGCCCAGCGACTTGGCCTCGTCCACGCGCGGGTGGGCCGGGCCGCACAGTTCCACGCGCGGACGCTGGTTGAGCAGCTCGCGCAGGGGATTGGGGGCCAGGTACAGCTCCTCGGGCGGCAGCACCGGATGCTCGACATCGTGGCGGCGCTGCTCGTAGCGCGACTGCGCCTGCAGCCAGAACGCGTCGGCATTGGCCAAGGCGGCATCGGCCAGCACCGGCAGCGCCTTGTCGCCCACGTAGTCGAACAGCGTGGCGGTGGCGTCGTAGAACAGCGGCAGGTAGTACTCCACGCCGGCCGGCGCCAGGCCGGACTTGAGATCCTGGTAGAGGCTGCTGCGGCGTGTGTCCACGTCGAAGCGCTCGCGCAGGGCGTTCATCGCCTTCTCCACGCCGCGCGGGTCCAGCGGCACCTCGCGCCCGGGCAGGATGCGGATGGCCTCGGTCTTGTCCAGCGAGCGCTGGGTCTCCGGGTCGAAGGCGCGGATGGTGTCGATGTCTTCGTCGAACAGCTCGATGCGCAGCGGGGCCTTGGCGCCCATCGGGTAGACGTCCAGCAGGCCTCCGCGCACGGCGAAGTCGCCCGGGTCCTGCACCTGGGGCACGTTGCGGTAGCTGGCGGCCTCCAGGCGGCGCTTTTCCTCGTCGAAGTCCAGCTTCTGGCCGACGCGGTAGTCGAAGCTGCTGCCGGACATGCGCGCCACCGGTGCCAGGCGCTGCATCAGCGTTTGCACCGGCACCACCACGATGCCGCGCCCCAGCGTGGGCAGGCGGTTCAGCGCGGCCAGGCGCTGGGAGATGATGTCCGGGTGCGGGCTGAAGCGGTCGTAGGGCAGGGTCTCCCAGTCCGGGAACGGCAGCACCGGCAGGTCGGCATCGGGGCCCAGCAGGCTCTGCAGGTCCGATTCGATCTGGTGCGCGCCGTGGTTGTCCGCGGCGATGGCCAGCAGCGGGCCATCATGCGCGCGCGCGGCCTGCACCAGGTGCCAGGCCAGGGCGGAAGGAGAGGTCGGGGCGCGCCACCAGGCGCGCGGCTGGCCGGCACGCGGCAGCGGCGGGGTCGAGGAAGACTGGCTCATCAGTCGGCCATTTTAACTTGCTGGCCGGGACAAACGCCGTGAGCGGGCGCGCGAGGGGATCAGGCTGGCGCGGTCGGCGCGGGTCCGGCCTCGCCGAGGCGACCGGCGGCCGTGTCCAGGTCCAGCACGACCCGGGACATGCCCGGGGTCTGGTGCCCTGGCAACACGCGGAAGCCCAGCGACTTGACCAGTTGCAGCATCGGCTGATTGTCGTCCAGCACGTCGCCCTGCAGCTGCTGCACGTTGCGCCCGCGCGCCCACTTCACCAGCCGGCGCATCAAATGCCGGCCCACGCCTTGGCCGGCGATGAAGCGACTGACCAGGACGGTGTACTCGGCCTGTTTGCCACCATCCAGGATGTGGGCCCGCGCCACCGCCCCGACCAGGGCTTCGCCTGGGATCATCGGCTCGGCGGCGACCAGTGCGAACGCCGTGCGGCTGTCGGGCGTGCACAAGGCCGCGGCCTGGTCCACGGACAGTTCGTTCATCGGTGAAAGAAAACGCTGGCGGATCTCCTGGGGCTCCAACAGGGAAAACGCCCCGCGGATCGGTGCCGCGTCTTCTTGCCTAATTGGCCGGATCAGGAGTTCACGGCCATCCCTCAGCCGGAATTTCTCGTGCCACGGCGGCAGTCTTTTTTGCCCGCTCATGGCCGGATGCTGTCACGCGGCGGGTGAAAGCGGGTTTGACATGGCTGGCCGTGGTGCAAGCCAGCGTCCGTGCGGCGCTCAGTCGGGCTGCTTGAGCCATTCCAGGCGCGTGGTCGCACCGGTTTCGCCGAGCAGCCGCTGCAGCACTGGCAGGGCCGGGGCGATGGCCTGCTCCAGCTGCCAAGGCGCATTGATCATCAGCATGCCGCTGCCGGCCAGGCGCAGCGGGGAGTCGTCCGGGCGCACCTGCAGCTCGGCCAGCCAGATGGACCTGGCCGGCAGGGCGGCGGCCTTGCGGAAGAACGGCAGCAACGTGCGCCGCTGCTTGATCGGATACCACACCGCCCAGGTGGCGTTGGGCCAGCGGGTGAGGCCTTCGCGCACGGCCGTGATGATCTGCGGGTACTCGGCGTCCTGGGCTTCGTAGGGCGGGTCGATCAGGACCAGGCCCCGGCCGAACTTGGTGTCTCCGATGCGCGGCGGCAGCAGCGCCTTGATCGCGCTGTAGCCGTCTCGGCCGTGCACGGCCACGCGCGCGTCGCGGGCGAACAGCTCGCGCAGGGCCTGGGTTTCCTCGGGCTGCAGCTCGCAGGCGGCCAGGCGGTCCTGCTCACGCAGGTGCTGGGCGACCAGCAGCGGCGAGCCGGGATATGCGACCAGCGCGCCGACCGGGTTGTGCGACTGCACCGCGCGCAGGTAGCGCTCGATGCTCTCGTGCAGTGGCGGCTGGCCGAACAGCTTGAGCACGCCTTCGGCGGCCTCGGAGGTCTTGCGGCTCTCCGGCGAGGCCAGCAGGTAATGGCCGCGCCCGGCGTGGGTGTCGAGCACGAAGTACGGGCTGTCCTTGCGCGCCATCGCCTCCAGCAGGTTGACCAGCACCAGGTGCTTGAGGACGTCGGCATGGTTGCCGGCGTGGAAGGCGTGTCGGTAATTCATTGCGCACAAGCATAGAGGATGCGGGCCGGCACGGCGCACCGCTATGCTGCGCGCCATGCCCTATGTCCTGGTTGTCGAAGACGAAACCGCCATCGCCGATGCGGTGCTTTACGCATTGCGCAGCGAAGGGCTGCAGGCCGAGCACCTGCAGCTGGCGCGCGAAGTGGTGCCGCGCCTGCGCGCCGGTGGCGTGGACGTGGTGGTGCTGGACGTCGGCCTGCCGGACGGCAGCGGCTTTGACGTGTGCCGCCAGCTGCGCACCTTCAGCGAGGTGCCGGTGCTGTTCCTGACCGCCCGCAACGACGAGATCGATCGCGTGCTGGGCCTGGAACTGGGCGCGGACGATTACATCGCCAAGCCGTTCTCGCCGCGCGAACTGGTGGCGCGCGTGCGTGCTCGGCTGCGGCGCCCGGCGGTGGTCATGGCCGGCGGCAGGACCCAGGGCGATTTCAGTGTCGATCCGGAAGGCCACCGCGTGCACTTCCGCGGCCAGCCGCTGGAACTGACCCGCTACGAGTACGCGCTGCTGGCCACGCTGCTGCAGCGGCCCGGCGCCATCCTGAGCCGCGCGCAGCTCATGGACCGGGGCTGGGATCGCGATGCCGACAGCGCGGACCGCACCGTGGATACCCACATCAAGACCCTGCGCGCCAAGCTGCGCGCCGCCGGGGCCGAGCCGGACCCGGTGCGCACGCATCGCGGCCTGGGCTATTCGCTGGAGCTGTGAGGGGTGTGCCGTCCGTCTCCGAGCACGCGGCGCCCAGGCTTTCAGACGCGGCGCGTGTGGCCGGGTCTGCGTGTGCCCCACGCGCGCTCGTCGCTCGGTGGTGGACCGCTGGCCATGGCCTCGTGCTTGCTTTGCCTGCGCACAGGCGAGCGCCGCGTGGCCAGTGGCGGAGTCACCTGATGCGCATCGGGTTGCGGCTGTTCCTGGGATTTTTCCTGATCACCGGCCTGGCGGCGTTCTTCGTCATGCGGGTGTTCGTCAACGAGGTCAAACCCGGCGTGCGCCAGGCGATGGAGTCCACGCTGGTGGATACCGCCAACGTGCTGGCGGTGATGGCGGCCGACGACCTGGCCGCCGGCCGCATCGACGATGGCCGCTTTGCCCGCGACATGGACGCGGCCTTCCAGCGCGAGGTGGATGCGCACATCTGGCAGATCCCCAAGAAGCGTGTGGACTACCGGGTCAGCATCACCGATGCGCATGGCGTGGTGGTCTACGACTCGCGCGGCAAGAACCTGGGCCGGGACAACTCACGTTGGAACGATGTCTACCTGACCTTGCGCGGCGAGTACGGGGCGCGTTCCAGCCCCGAGTCGCCGGGCGACACCGCGCATACGGTGATGCACGTGGCCGCGCCGATCTATGCGCCGGGCAGCCAGCCGCCGCGCCTGATCGGGGTGCTGACGCTGTCCCAGCCCAACCGGACCTTCGAGCCGTTCATCGCAGCCAGCCAGCGCAGCATCCTGCGCCGCGGCGGATGGCTGATCGGCCTGTCGGCGCTGATCGGGGTGCTGATGACCTGGTGGCTCTCGCGCGGCATCGGCCGGCTCAACCGCTACGCGCAGGCGGTCAGCGCCGGGCAGCCGGTCGCGCCGCCCAAGCCGCGCCGCGATGAGATCGGCGACCTGGGCCAGGCGCTGGAGACCATGCGCCGCAAGCTGGAGGGCAAGGACTACGTCGAGCAGTACGTGCAGTCGTTGACCCACGAGATGAAGAGCCCGCTGGCCGGCATCCGCGGCGCGGCCGAGCTGCTGCAGGAGCCGATCCCGGAGGCCGACCGCCAGCGCTTCGCCCGCAACATCCTGGACCAGCAGCAGCGCCTGACCGAAACCATCGACAAGCTGCTGGCGCTGGCCGAGGTGGAGCAGCACGGCTGGCTGCAGACGCGCGCGCGGATCGAGGTGGCCAGCTTGCTCGAAGAAGTGCGTGCCGCGGCCGCACCGCGCATGCAGGCTGCCGGCGTGGCGCTGCAGGTCCGCTGCGCCCCGGGGCTGGCGGTGCAGGGCGATGCCTTTCTGCTGCGCCAGGCGCTGTTGAACCTGCTCGACAATGCGCGGGCGTTCTCGGCGCCGGGCAGCGAGGTGACGCTGATCGCCGAGGCATCGGGCGGCCAGGTATCCATCATCGTGCGCGATAGCGGGCCAGGCGTGCCGGACTACGCGCTGGAGCGGGTGTTCGAGCGGTTCTATTCGCTGGCCTCGCCGGCGACCGGCCAGCGCGGCACCGGGCTGGGACTGCCCTTCGTGCGCGAAGTCGCGCGCCTGCACGGCGGCCAGGTGCGACTGGCTAACGCGCCCGGTGGCGGGGCCGAGGCCCGCATGCAGTTGCCGACGGCTTGAGCGCAAGCAGGTCCGCCCTGCCACGCGTAGAGCGGAGCTCGCTCTGCTGGAGCGTTTCCCTCGACCTGGCCGAAGAGCAGCGGAGCGAGCTCCGCTCTACAGGGCGTTTCCTTGATCTGGTCGCGGAGCAGCGGAGCAAGCTCCGCTCTACGGGTGTTTTGCCTTGATCCGTGACGGAGGGCAGCGGTGTTATTCGCAGGCCTCGCCGGCAACCGGCAGCCGGCAGCCGGCAGCCGGCCAGCGCGGCAGCGCGGCAGCGCGGCACCGGGCTGGGGCTGCCCTTCGTGCGCGAAGTCGCGCGCCTGCACGGCGGCCAGGTGCAACTGGCCAACGCGCCCGGTGGCGGGGCCGAGGCCCGCATGCAGTTGCCGACGTCCTGAGCGCAAGCAGGTCCGCCCTGCCGCGCGTAGAGCGGAGCTCGCTCCGCTGGAGCGTTCCCGTTGACCTTACCGAAGAGCAGCGGAGCGAGCTCCGCTCTACAGGGCGTTCCCTTGACCTGATTGCAGAGCAGCGGAGCAAGCTCCGCTCTACAAGGGGGTTCCCTTGATCTGGTCGTAGGGCGGCGGAGCAAGCTCCGCGCTACGGGTTATGCGGTCGCCTTGATGACCTCGCCGAGGACATTGAAGATCTGGTCGATGTGCGACTTCTCGATGATCAGTGGTGGCGACAGGGCGATGGTGTCGCCGGTGACGCGGACCAGCAGCTGGCCGTCGTGGAAGGCGCGGGTGAACACCTCCGCACCACGCACGCCGGGCGCATCCGGGCGCGGGGCAAGCTCGATCGCACCGATCAGCCCGTAGTTGCGGATGTCGATGATGTTGGGCAGGCCCTTGAGCGCGTGCAGGCCCTGCTGCCAGACTTCGCCCAGGGCGATGGCCTGCTCGAACAGGTTGTCCTCGGCGTAGGTGTCCAGGGTCGCCAGCGCGGCGGCGCAAGCCAGTGGGTGGCCGGAATAGGTGTAGCCGTGGAACAGGTCGATGGCGTTGTCCGGGCCGTGGGTGAAGGCATCGAAGATGTCCTCGGACACGAACACCGCGCCCATCGGCACGCACCCGTTGGTGATGCCCTTGGCCGCGGTGATGATGTCCGGCGTCACCCCGAAGCGTTGCGCGGCGAAGGCCTTACCCACGCGGCCAAAACCGGTGATCACCTCGTCGAAGATCAACACGATGCCGTGCCGGGTGCAGATCTCGCGGATGCGCTTGAGGTAGCCCTCCGGCGGCAGGATCACCCCGGCGCTGCCGGAGATGGGTTCGACGATGACCGCAGCGATGGTCGACGGGTCATGCAGGGCGATCACGCGCTCCAGTTCCTCGGCCCATTCCTTGCCGTGGGCGGGCAGGCCCGGGGTGAAGCCATTGCGCTCGATGTCCAAGGTGTGGCGCAAATGGTCCACGCCCGGCAGGCCGGGGCCGAACCACTTGCGGTTGTTGGGCAAGCCGCCCACCGAGATGCCGCCGAAGCCCACCCCGTGGTAGGCCTTCTCGCGGCCGATCAGGCGCGTGCGTTGCCCCTCGCCGCGGGCGCGGTGATAGGCCAGGGCGATCTTCAGTGCCGAGTCCACCGCTTCGGAGCCAGAGTTGGTGAAGAACACATGGTCGAGGTCGCCGGGGGTCAGTTCGGCCAGGCGCTCGGCCAGCACGAAGGGCAGGGGCGAGGACATCTGGAAGTTGGGGGCGAAATCCAGCGTGCCGATCTGCCGGCGCACGGCCTCGACGATGCGCGGGCGGGCGTGGCCGGCGTTGACACACCACAGGCCGGCGCAGCCATCGAGAATCTGCCGCCCGTCCACATCGGTGTAGTACATGCCCTGCGCGCTGGCCAGCAGGCGCGGCCTGGCCTTGAACGCCTTGTTGGCGGTGAACGGCATCCAGAAGGCGTCCATCGCCTCCGGTCGCTGGGTGGCCAGGGCGGTGTCGTCGTGCAGGGCGTCAGCGGGCATGGGCGGGGTCGGTCAGGAGCCGGGGAGTCGTTAGCCTAGCGTGTCCCACCCGCTTCACGCAGGCACCGGAGCCGCGTGCCCGGCGCCGGTCTTGCCGCCGTGCTTCCGCCATGAAGCGCGATCGAGCGTGCGCCGCGCTCAGGCGTCCTGTTCGTCCCAGTGCGCCTTGATCTGCAGGATGCGCGGCAGGATCGAAATGAAGATCCGCACCAGGCGGGCGTCCAGGTGGCTGCCGGCCGACTCCTGCAACTGCTGGATCGCCCGTTCCACCGGCCACGCCTCTTTGTAGGGACGCTGCGAGGTCAGGGCATCGAAAACGTCGGCCACCGCGACGATGCGCGCCGATTCCGGGATGCGCTCGCCGGCCAGTCCACTGGGATAGCCGCTGCCGTCCCAGCGCTCGTGGTGGTAGAGCGAGACCTCGGCGGCCAGCTTGAACAACGGCGCCTTGCTGTGGTTGAGGATGTCGTAGCCGATGCGCGGGTGGGTCTTCATCACCGCCCATTCCTCGGGCGTCAGCGGCCCGGGCTTCTTGAGCACCGCGTCGGGGATGCCGATCTTGCCGGTGTCGTGCATCGGCGCGGCTTCCTCCAGGAGCCGGGCCTCCTCCACCGGCCAGCCCGCGGCGCAGGCCAGGGCGCCGGCATAGGCGGCCATGCGCCAGATGTGGACGCCGGTGTCGTTGTCGCTGTAGTGCCCGGCGATGCCGAGCATGCGGATGGCGTCGTGATAGCTGGCCGCCAACTCGGTGGCGCTGACCAGTGACAGGTGGGTGCGGATGCGCGCGCGCAGGACCGCCGGCGAGTAGGGCTTGGTGATGTAATCCACGCCGCCGGCGGCGAACCCCACGTCCTCGTCGGCGTCCTTGTTCTTGGAGGTGACGAAGATGATCGGGATCGCCGCGCTGCGGTTGTCCTGCTTGAGGGTGCGGGCGATGGTGTAGCCGTCCACGTCCGGCAGGTCCACGTCCATCAGGATCAGTGAGGGCGCGTGCTGGACCACGCAACGAATGGCGTCGGTCCCGCTCTTGGCGAAGGCCAGCGGGTAGTCGTTGTGCAGGATCTGGCGCAGCAACGCGAGGTTGCTGGCTTCATCGTCCACGCAGAGGATGGGGCGCTGGGTCATGACCGCTCCGGATCGATGCCGCTCGATGAGACCGGTTTCCATTATTCGGGGCTTCATGACGTGATATCGGCCTGGTGGCGGCGGACTTGATCCTCGGCGACGCGGAAGTCGAAGTTCTCCACCAACCGCTGGAGCTGGTCGCGCAGTTCCTCGGGAATGTAGGGGGTGACGCTGGCGAGCGTCTGCTCGATCTGGTCCGCGTCATCGGTCTGCAGGGCCAGGATCAGGCGGGCCAGCGGGTCGCCTTCCCCATCGGATGCGGTGTCTGGTTCGGTGGTGTCCTGCTGGGCCAGGTCCGGCGCCTGCTCGAGGCGATTACGGCGCAGGAAGACCTCGATGGCCGCTGCCGTGTCGACGGCGGCGCGATGCAGCTCGGTCAGGGCATCGCGTCCGCTGCGCCCTTGCTCGAGTTCGTGCTCCAGCTGCGCGGCGGCCTGGCCCAGTCGCGGCAACGCCAGCGAACCGCACGAGCCGCGCAGCTTGTGCGCCAGCGCAATGGCCGCCGCAATGTCGCCGGTCTCGATCAGGCCGCCGAGCGTCGCCGCGGGGTCCGGGTCGTCATGGAACAGGCGCGCCAGGTAACGCTGATACGGGCCCGGTTCCTCCCAGAACTGTTGCGCGCGCTCGCCATCGAGCAGCTCAGGGGCGCTGCTGGTCCAGCCACGCTGGGGGAGCGGGGCCTGTGGCGGGGCAGGCAGGTTGCCCAGGCGCGTCGCGCGGACCGTGCGTGGCAGGAACTGCCAGATCATGTCCACCAGTTCGTCGACCTGGAACGGCTTGGACACAAAGCCGTTCATCCCGGCCTGCAGGGCCAGGTCCTGCTGCTGGCGGTAGGCGCCGGCGGTCAGCGCAATCACCGGCAGGTCCGACAGCGCCGTATCGCGTCGCAGGCGGGCGGTGGCCTCGTAGCCGTCCATGCGTGGCATCTGCACGTCCATCAACACCAGGTGGAAGTGGCCCGGCTGGCGCTGCAGCATGTCCAGCGCCTGCTGGCCGTCATGGGCGACCTCCACGGCGGCGCCTTCGCCCTGCAGAATGCGTTGGGCGACCTCGCAGTTGATGTGGCTGTCGTCGACCAGAAGCAGACGCGCGCCGGACAGACGTTCCGCGGACCGGGTCTGGGCGGTGGCGGCGTCTTCGCTCGCCTGGTGATCCAGCGCGGTCACGGTGCGGTGCAGGGCGGTGGCGCTGACCGGCTTGGTCATGACCGCGTCGATGCCGGGATGATCGGGTTGCTGCTCGAGCAGGCGCCGTTCGTAGGCGGTCACCATCACGATGACCGGACGGTGGCCGGGGGCGGCGGTCTCGCGGACGTGCTGGGCCACATCCAGGCCGTCGATCTCGGGCATGCACCAGTCGAGCAGGTAGATGTCGAATGGGTCCTGGGCCGAGGCCTTGATCTCGGCCAGGGCTTCGGCGCCGCTGGCCACGGCCCGGACCTCCCAGCCCAGGCTACTGGCGATCCCACTGAGCGTGCTCAGTGCCAGTTCGTGGTCGTCGGCGATCAACACGCGCGGCGCCCGTTCGGTCGCCGCGGGCGCGTGGGGCAGTGGCAGCGCGTGCGCGGGGGGCGCTGCGCGCTCCAGGCTGATGGCGAAGTAGAACTCGCTGCCCTGGCCCAGCACGCTGTCCACCTTGAGCTCGCCATCCATCAGCTCCACCAGGCGTGCGCTGATCGTCAGGCCCAGTCCGCTTCCCCCGAACTGGCGGCTGGTGGAGGTATCGGCCTGCAGGAACGGCGAGAAGATCAGTTCCTGCTTCTCCCGCGAGATGCCGATGCCGGTGTCGCGCACCGAGAACAGCAGTTTGACCTTGCTCGCATCGCCGGCCGGGAAGGTCCGTACCGAGAGCACCACCTCGCCATTTTCGGTGAACTTCACCGCGTTGCCGACCAGGTTGATCAGCACCTGGTTCAGCCGCAACGCGTCGCCCAGGAACCAGTGGCAGTCTTCCGGCGCCGACTCGATCACCATCTCCACCGGCTTGTTCTCCAGCGAATTGCCCATCAGCACGCCGAGGTCTTCCAGCAACTGGTTGAGGTCGAACGGGGCGATCTCCAGGTCGATCCGCCCGGCCTCGATCTTGGAGAAGTCCAGGATGTCGTTGATGATTTCCAGTAGCGAACGGGCCGATACATCGATCTTCTGCACCATGTCCTTGGCGGCCGGGGCCAGGCTGCTGCGGCTCAGCAGATAGAGCATGCCCAGGATGGCATTCATGGGCGTGCGGATCTCGTGGCTCATGTTGGCCAGGAAATCCGACTTGGAGCGGTTGGCGTTCTCGGCCGAATCGATGGCCAGGCGCAGCTGCTGCTCTCGCAGCTTCTGCTCGCTCAGGTCCACGGCCATGGCCAGGTAGCCGATGACCTGGTCCTGCGCATCCAGCAGCGTGCTCAAGGTCAGCAACACGGGCAGGCGACGGCCGTTGCTGGCCACATAGGTCCATTCGCGGGTGTCGCTGCGTCCCAGGCTGGATTCGGCCGCGATGGCTTCCAGGCGGGGCGCCACGGGATGGCCAGCCTCGCGCGAGGCGTCCTCGGCGCGGCGTTCCAGTTCGGTCGCGTCGAGAAACTGCTCGGGATGGCCGCGCCCGATCATGTCGTGGGCCGAATAGCCCAGCAGCTTCTCCGCCGCGGGATTGAACAGGGTGATCAGCCCCTGCCTGTCGGTGGCGACGATGGCATAGCCGGCGTGGGCGAGGATGGCGTGCTGCAGCGCCGAGTAGCGCACCAGCTCACTGGTCCTCTCCTGGACCTGCTGCTCCAGCGTGGCATTGGCCTCCAGGACGCGCTGCTGGGCCACGACCCGCTCGGTCACGTCGCGCACGAAGTGCGAGTGCCCAACGGTTTGCCCATGGCCACCCACGATGGGGGCGATGCTGGACAGGACGTAGACCACACGTCCATCGCGATGCCGCATCTGTTCGACCAGGGTGGGGCTGGGATCCTCGCCCGGCATCAGCTCGGCGATCTGCGGAGGCAGATAGGGCTCGGGCACGAGCAGGGCCAGGCGGTCCTGGTCCAGCGCCTGCGCCCGGGTATGGCCGAAGATGCGTTCGGCGGCCGGGTTCCAATGCGTGATCCGTCCTTTGGCGTCCTCGGCGATGATCGCCTCGCTGGAATGGCTGACCAGTGAGGCCAACTCGGTCTGATGGCGCAGGACCTGGGTGCGTCGAAAACGGTTGGACAGATACTGGTACTGCAGCGCAGCCAGCAGGATGAACAGCGCGGTGACCCCACTCACCACCCACCATGGCTGAATCTGGTTGAGGGAACGGATGAAGGTCTTCGTCGGGCGCGCGGTCAGCCGCCAATGGCGCCCGTACACGGGCAGGTCGCTGGTGATGGCCTTGGCGCCCTCCGCCGCCTGCGCCTGATGCACCTGGAAGAACGGTGCATCAGGTGACGTGGTATCGGCCAGCGACAGCTCGACATCGCGGCGATGCAGCGCCAGGTGCGTGAGCAGGTGGCTGGCCTCCAGGGATGCCAGCGCCCAGCCGCGGGCCGCGCGCGCGCGCGCTTCGGGCGTGTCCAGGGGCATGCCTTCGCGGTAGTCGGCCAGCAGGATGAGAAAGCCCTGCCGGCCATGGAATGGCGCCGATTGCAGAAGGATCGGACTGGTCATGACGGGCATGCCGCTGCGTGCCGCGGCGATGGCCGCGGTACGCCGGGCAGGCTCCGAGGCCAGGTCCAGCCCTGCGGGCCCCCCCTGTGTTGGGTACGGTTCGAAATACAGAAGCACGTAGGACTCGCCGTCGTGCGGGGCGAACTGACGGATGTGCAGATTCTCTGCGCCATCGTCCCGGGCTTTCTGAAGAAAGGCCGCGCGCTGCTCAGGGGGGACGCGCTGCGCATAGCCAAATCCGCGGACGCCCGGGAACTCGCGTTGGTAGTCTCGCGATCGGCTGTAGCGCACGAAGCGCTCGCGGCCGATGTTGCCGTCGGTGGCGATCAACGCCCCACGTGCACCCCGTAGACCGTGCTCGAACATGGACATCCGATCGCCGATCTCCGCAACCATGTGCCGGTTGAGGTCGGCGAAGCGTTCGTTGAGCATCTGGGTGTTGTGGCGTTCGGTGGCCGCGCCGGCCAGTAACGCCGCCACGATGCCCACCAGCGCCGTGGCGATGGAACTGAGCAGCGCCTTGCGGCCGACTCCCCGGCGCAGCGACCATCGGCTGTTTGGCATGGTCTGTCCCCCCGCTCCCTTCGGAGGCCGATGACGACCTCTTCCTGACGGATGACCATGTGTCGTACGTGCTCATCCCTGCCAGAACGTTAACGCTATCACTGGCCAGGAGGAACCGGGACACATCGATTTGGGCAGCGTTTCGCTACAAGTTTGTGTCGGTGTCATCGTCAGTGACGCGCAAGGTCGCGCCCGGGAGACTCCTCGCGGCGTGGGCGCGGCAAAGGGCCACCGGGCTGCCTTGGAGACGCGCCAGGCGGTGAAAGCGAGCTACAGGCCGCATGCGGGTCGGCCCGAGAGCAAGGGTCGGAACCGGTAGTGTCCTCGTCGCCAGCGCGCTGGCGGTCGCGGTCAGCACTGCTAACCGCCCGGTGCCCGGGGTCGCCCTTCAGTGCTTCGTGAAGCATTCGATGTCCGTGCGGGCTAGGCCGGCCGTTGGAGCTCGGCGCGGCCGGGACCGCCGACTCGCCGCCCCGTTTGCAACGGCGTTGCTGCGCAGTGTGGTTGCTGAGGCCAGTGCAGTTAGAGGCCAGAGCTGTATCAGCTGCGCAGGGAAAATGAAGCCTGCGAGGCAGAACGAAGTCGACACGCAGATCCCTGCGGACCTCGTCGAGACACGGTCGGACCGCTCGGCGATCCCGACGGAATTTGGCTGCTTGAGGGAGGAATTCACGAAGTGAATGCATCCGGGCGACCAAAATGACAGAACGGTCATTTCAGTTAGATCGAAATCGTGGGCCCACCGGCCCCATCGCGGCCGATGAGGAACCTACCCGCGACTCCTTGATTGAAGGTTCGCCATCGCAAGGCCGGCCTTCAAGTAAATCTCCAGGCCGGGCATGGATGTCGCGGCGGAGCTCTTTTGCCGAAGGAAATAACATGCTTAAAACCGAGACAACTCCCATGCGCGTGGGTCGTTGGCTTCTCGCGCTGTGTCTATGCGCATTCGGCCTTTTCCTGACCATTGGCGGCGCCTGGCTGATCGCACTTGGCGGCAGCTGGTATTACCTTGTCGCCGGCCTGCTCAGCGTGGTCAGTGCGGTAGGGCTATGGCGCCGTAAAGCCAGTGCCACGCTCTGGTTTGGCGCGCTGTTCGTGATCACTTTGTTGTTCACGATCTGGGAATCCGGCCTGGACTACTGGGGCTGGGTGCCGCGCTTTGCGCTGGTGCTGGTCTTCGCGATCTGGTTCTCCCTGCTGCTGCCGGGGCTGCATGCGGGCTTCTCGCGCGGCAAGGCCGGTGGCATCACCGCGGTGCTGGTGGCGGCCTTTCTCGTCGCTGGAGGGCTGGCGTTCGCGCCGCACCACGTGACCGAAGCGTCCAATGTGCCGACGGCGGGCGATGCCGACTTCACCGCCCAGACCGGTTCGAGCGTGGACGGTGCGCTGCCGTCGAGCGACTGGCCCGCCTACGGCGGCAACCAGGCGACCGATCGCTACACCACCGCCACCCAGATCACGCCGGACAACGTCAAGAACCTTCAGATGGCCTGGACCGCCCAGGTGGGCGAGGTGCCCACCGATGGACGCTGGGGCGTCCAGAACACTCCGCTCAAGATCGGCGACACGCTGTATGTGTGCGGTTACCTCAACAAGGTCGCGGCGCTGGACGCGGCGACGGGCAAGACGAAGTGGACCTTCGACCCGGGGGTCAACGCCACGTCCGTGCCTTACACGCCCTCGTGCCGCTCCATGGCCTACTACACCGACACCGGCGCCGCCCCGCAGACACCCGTCGACCAAGCGGCGGCTCCGGTGACCGGGACGCCCACAGTAGCCGCTGGTGAGACACCTGCCGCGTCTGCGACGCCTCTCGCAGGCGCGGCCCCGCCGGCCTGCACGTCCCGCCTGATCATGGGCACCCTGGACGGTCGCGTCATCGAGCTGGATCCGCAGACCGGCAAGCGCTGCAGCGATTTCGGCACCAATGGGCAGGTCGACATCACCATCGACATGGGCAAGGTGTACCACGGGTATGTGGCCATCTCGAGCCCACCGGCGGTGATCCGCGACACCATCGTGGTCGGCCATGAGACCGTCGACGGCCAGCGCGCCTTCGGACCGGCCGGGGTGACCAAGGCCTACGACGTGCATACCGGCAAGCTGAAGTGGGCCTGGGACGCGGCCGATCCGGAGAACACCGCACCGCGCGATCACGACGATGCCTACAAGCGCGGTTCGCCGGATGTATGGACCTCGTTCACCGGCGACGACAAGTTGGGCATGGTGTACCTGCCGGTCGGCAATGCCTCGGGCGACTACTATTCCAGCAGCCGCACGCCTGCCGAAAAGAAGTATTCGCCTTCGTTGACGGCGCTGGATATCGAGACCGGCAAGCCGGTGTGGACCTTCCAGAACACCCATAACGATGTGTGGGATTACGACCCGGGCGCGTCACCGACCCTGGTGGATTACCCGCAGAAGGACGGCACCCGGGTGCCGGCGATTCTCTTCCCCACCAAGAACGGGGAGATCTACGTCCTCAACCGCAAGACCGGTGCGCCCTTGTTCGGCGTGGAGGAACGTCCGGTGCCGCAGGGCGGCTACGAACCCAGCGAGCGCAGCAAGACCCAGCCGTTCTCCAAGTTCGCCACCGTGGCCCAGCCCGAGCTGACCCCGGCCAAGACCTGGGGCCTGACCCCGATCGACCAGCTGGTGTGCCGCATTCAGTACCAGCAGGCCGACTACCGCGGTGAGTTCACGCCGCCCAGCGTCAAGCACCCGATCATCGATTACCCAAGCTACAACGGTGGCATCGATTGGGGCGGGGTGGCGCTTGATCCGGCCCGCGGCCTGATCATCGCCAACTACAACGACATGGCCAACTACAACAAGCTGGTTACGCGGGCGAAGGCCAATGCGCTGGGCTGGCATGCCAAGGACGTGATCAACGATCCGCACGCCGATGCCCAGGCCGAAGGCGCGGGCGATCCGCAGGCAGGCCTGCCGGTCGCCGTGGACGTCAATGCCGGTTGGCAGCTGAAGTACACCGGCATGCTGTGCACCGAGCCGCCTTACGGCGGGATCCGGGCCATCGACATCCGCACCGGTCGCACCGTGTGGGACCGCCCCTTCGGTACCGCCCGCAAGAACGGCCCTTGGGGCATCTCCAGTGGCTTGCCGATCAATATCGGCACGCCCAACAACGGCGGCTCGGTGGTGACCAAGTCCGGCCTGATCTTCATCGCCGCGGCGACCGATGACCTGCTGCACGCGATCGACATCAACACCGGCAAGACCTTGTGGACCGCGCCGCTCCCGGCCGGCGGCCAGGCCATGCCGATGATCTACGAGCAGAACGGCCGCGAGTACGTGGTCATCACCGCCACTGGTCACCACTTCATGAAGACCAAGCGTGGCAACGACGTGGTCGCCTACGCGCTGCCTCAGCGCTGATCCCGATCCGACTGGAGTGAACCGAACCCCCTGTCCGCCGCGAGGCGGGCAGGGGTCTGTTTGAGGAATGCGCTCAGCCGCGTCGCGCGGCTTGGATCCGGGCTACATCGATCTTGCGCATCGTCATCATTGCCTCGAACACACGCCTGGCCACGGCCGGGTCCGCATCGGTCACGCCTTCGGTCAGGGCGCGCGGGGTGATCTGCCACGACAGGCCCCAGCGGTCCTTGCACCAGCCGCAGTCGCTCTCCTGTCCGCCGTTGTCCACGATCGCGTTCCATAGCCGATCGGTTTCGGCCTGGTCCTCGGTGGCGACCTGGAACGAGAACGCCTCGCTGTGTTTGAACATCGGGCCGCCATTGAGCCCCAGGCACGGGATGCCGATCACGGTGAACTCCACGGTCAGTACGTCACCGGCCTTGCCGGACGGAAAGTCCGATGGCGCCCGATGCACCGGGCCGAGGTGGCTGTCGGGGAAGGTCCTGGTGTAGAAATCGGCCGCTTCCAGCGCGGTGCCGTCGTACCACAGGCAGATCAGGTTCTTGGGGATCACAGGCGTTTCTCCTTGGGCGAGTGGGCGCGCAGTGATGCGCGTTCGATGACACGACGGTGCGGCGTGGGCGAAATCGACAAGGCGGATGGTTGCATCTGACACTGCCTGTTTCGCGCCAAAACACGTCCTGGAAGCGCGCGATGGCGCGCCGCGGCGCTTAGAATCGGCGCTCTTTCCGTCCGTCACTTCCTCGTTGCCTTCATGATCACTTCCCACGCCCCCCTGCGCGGCAGCATCGTCGCGCTCGTCACCCCCATGCACCAGGACGGCAGCGTCGACTACGCCGCCCTGCGCAAACTGGTGGACTGGCACGTGGCCGAAGGCACCGACGGCATCGGCGTGGTCGGCACCACCGGCGAGTCGCCCACGGTGGACGTGGACGAGCACTGCGAGATCATCCGCGTCGCCGTCGAGCAGGCCGCCGGGCGCGTGCCGGTGATGGCCGGCTGTGGCGGCAATTCCACCGCCGAGGCGATCGCGTTGGCGAAGTTCGCGCGCGAGGTCGGCGCCGACAGCCAACTGCAGGTGGTGCCGTACTACAACAAGCCCGGGCAGGAAGGGCAGTACCGCCACTTCGCCGCCATCGCCGAAGCCACCGGTGACCTGCCGATCATCCTGTACAACGTGCCCGGCCGCACCGTGGCCGATCTGCAGCACGACACCGTGCTGCGCCTGGCCCAGCTGCCGGGCATCGTCGGCATCAAGGAAGCCACCGGGAATATAGAACGTGCGCAGTGGCTGATCCGCGAGGCGCCGGAGGGCTTTTCGATCTACTCCGGCGATGACGGCACCGCCGTGGCACTAATGCTCTGTGGTGGCCACGGCAATGTGAGCGTCACCGCCAACGTCGCCCCGCGCCTGATGCATGCGTTGTGCATGGCCGCCATCGCCGGCGATGCCGCCACCGCCATGGCGATCCAGATGCGGCTGCTGCCGCTGCACAGGCAGCTGTTCGTGGAGGCCAATCCGATCCCGGTGAAGTGGGCCGTCTCGCGTCTGGGCCATTGCGGCGGCGCGCTGCGTTTGCCCATGACCGAACTGGAGCCGGCCAACCAGACCAAGGTCGAGTCCGCCCTGCGCGAGGCCGGCGTGCTGCAATAACCCCAAAACCGCGTGTAGAGCGGAGCTCGCTCCGCTGTTCGTCGGTCGGGTTTTCGGGAAAGCCCCAGCGGACCAAGGTCCGCTCTACAGGTCGGATGTTCGGGAAAGCCCCGGCGGAGCTGGCTCCGCTCTACGGTGGGTTATTCGGGAAAGCCCCCAGCGGAGCGAGCTCCGCTCTTGTGTCTTGAAGTGGGCCCTGATCAGGCAAACTTCCCCGGAGATTCCGGGAGGTTCCGGTGATGCCGTCTCCGCTCTGAAGCCATGGAGCTTGCCAAGTAGATCGC
>Ga0222714_10001706_pt1 | contig 24483 bp, 19 predicted proteins | sample C33_3DmetaG_FD_165048 | JGI IMG/M metagenome (GOLD analysis project Ga0222714, IMG submission 165048) | Estuarine water microbial communities from San Francisco Bay, California, United States - C33_3D | ecosystem: Environmental > Aquatic > Marine > Unclassified | place: USA: California...
AGTCCTTTGAAAAAGGACGCCACCGAAACCGCGAAGCGGTTGAGGCAGTCCTCGTACCTAACAGAAGTAGTCTTCAGTCCTTTGAAAAAGGACGCCACCGAAACCGCGAAGCGGTTGAGGCAGTCCTGACCGTGCAATAGAGCTACAGACGCTCAATCTCTTTCATCAACTCGAAAAAATCGCGCACTTGAGGTACGCCAGCGACCTCTTCATGGGAATGGATGAGAATTCCCTTTCCTCCTTGTTGAATGCCCCAGTCCAGATCGTTGGCGTAACGATCCCCAATGAAAAGGCAATCTTGCGGCTGAAAACCCATTCCATTCAGGAAGGCCTCATAAGTGCTTGACGCGGGCTTATCAGCGCCCAAACTTCGTGCGGCTGAGAAATGAATGTCAGCTTTTCGGTCGAGTTGCAAACAGTTCCATTTTTGGGTTTGGGCCAATACCTGCCCATTGGTTAAAACCCCAATGGCAAGACCCGCTTCAATCGCTTGATCGATGCAGGCTTGCACCCCATCATATGGGATCAAATGGGTATCGATTTGAGTGAACAACTGAAACAAAGCCTCGTGGTATTCCTTGCTGAAACAAGCGGCCTGTTCCAAGGCAAAACCAAAGATATCTCGCTGAGAAAAGCGAATTCGATCAAAATCTTTGAACAAAAACGCAAATCGCTCAGGCTCCAGGTTGAATTGTTGCGAAAACTGCGAAAAAATGGCCTGGAAATACGCCGACTCGGGGTACAACGTATTGTCCAAATCAAAGATCAAGGCTTTGGTCATGGCTCCAAATGATCCCAAGCAATGGCGGTTTGAGCCGCCAAGTCCACATTCAAGCGGCGTCCCACGAGTTCATCGATGCGCATGGGGGAAATCCCCCCTTCGGGACGCAGCACTACCAGGTTATCCATGCTCAAAACTTCGCCTGCCTTCAAATCGACAGCGGCATAAATGCTGCGACGAGCGATGTATTTGTTCTTTTCTTCGCTCGGGCTAGGCACCTTGACCGAACTTCCCATGGCGAGCTCAATGCGGCGAATGCCCTTCACCAATGCATCAAACTCAGAAGGTATCAGAGAAGCGTGTTGATCGGGGCCTGGCAAAGACCGATCGGTGGTGAAGTGCTTCTCGATCAAAGTGGCACCCATGGCTACGGCGGCCAATGAGGCCTCTATACCTGGGGTATGATCACTCAATCCGTAGGCTAGACCCAATTCTTGACCCATGGTTACCATGGCATTCAAATTGACATCTTCAAACGGCGAGGGATATTCCGTGTTGCACTGCAAAACCGTGATTTGCTCTCGGGTTTGACCGGCCTGCAACAGCGCGTCAACGGCTGCCGCTACCTCCTCGAAAGTGGCCATACCGGTGCTGATGAACACCTTTTCAGCGCGGCTTGCAATGGCACGCAAATAAGGCAAATTGGTGATTTCACCCGAGGGAATTTTGTATACCTTCTCACCCATCTCGGTCAAGTAATCCAAGCTCTTGAGGTCGAAAGCCGTCGAAAGAAACTGAATTCCATATCGCTCGACCTCTGCTTTCAACTCGGGAAATGCATCGTGGGCAAAGTGGAATTTGCGAGACATTTCCAATTGGCTTTCTTCAGCATTACCCGTGGTCACCTTTTGGTATTCGGCTTTGGGCGCCGAACGGGTTTGAACCAATTCAGGGATGGCTGTTTGAAACTTGATAGCATCAACCTGGCAAGCCGCAGCCGCGCGAATCATCTCCTTGGCTAAGGCCATATCGGCATTGTGATTGACTCCTATTTCGGCGATGATGAAGGTCCTAGTTTGGGCCATATTGCGTAAAAAAGTGTTCTTGAAAACTGCGAACCATGAGGGTATGGGGTTGAAAATTCACAGGCACGTGCGGCAAGGCCTTGGCATCGCAAATGACCATATGAAACCAAGGCACGCCGGCTCCCCAAGTGGTAAGCATGGCTCCGCCGAAGCGAGGGTTAACCTCCATGGTGAAAATCTCACCGGATTGAGCATCTTCAATGAATTGTACGGTAATGGCCCCGCGTACACCTTCTTGCTCAGCCAAGGTCTCACAGGCGGCTAGAATGCCGGCATGTTCAACCGTCAGGGACTTAACAGCCTCGCCACCCAGGGTTTCAAGGCGCTTTCGTGCAGCAAAAAAATGGCCTGAACCGTCCATGTTGATGTAACCGTCGACCGAATATTCCTGGCCCTGAATGAAGCGTTGCAATTCGTATTGAGACGATTCTGGGCTGCTCAAAAATGCATCGAGTTCTGCCTGCTCGCGAAAAATGCGAAGACCTTGGGAAGCCGAGCCTCGATCGGGCTTGGCAATGGCTGGAACTCCCTGCGGATACCCGGCCGTGGGCAAACCAATTTCTTGGAAAAAGCGGTTGCTGGCTATCTTGGAAAAGAAGGTTTCGCAGCGCTGCAGAGAACAGGTTGGAACGAAGGTCTCCCCGCTGAGTTGAGCGAGCAAACCCACCGCATGGTCGTGGTAGGCCATGGCGATATCAATCTGGTGCTCGGCTATGGCTTTTCGCAAATCTGCCAAAATTTCGGGGTCAGAAAATCGCAAACCTTGCAACACTTGGGCCTCGGTTTCGATGGGCAAACCGTAACCCATTTCGTAGGCCACGATGCGCACGTCAAAACCCAAATCGCGGCCTGCCACCTTGAAGGCGCGAGCTGCCGATACGCGTTTGGCGCCACCCACAAACAAGATGTTCAAGGCTTGCATGGCGTAAAGATACTGCGGGCTAAGGCGTGGGGCAAGAATTGAGGGGACTGTCTTTTATGTCAAACCCATAGCCTCATTCAACTGGACTGCCGGCGGCCCGGTGGGGCCTTGGCCATCTTTTTGGGGAGGGACTGAACGACAAGCCCGCCGCTGCGCGGCGCTGGATTTTATTTCCCGGGCGCCTTGCGTGCAAGCACGCGGCGCTTTCAAGACTGGACTGCCGGCGGCCCGGTGGGGCCTTGGCCATCTTTTTGGGGAGGGACTGAACGACAAGCCCGCCGCTGCGCGGCGCTGGATTTTATTTCCCGGGCGCCTTGCGTGCAAGCACGCGGCGCCCGGGAAATAAAAAACCCCTGGCTTTCGCCAGGGGCTTGTCGTTCGTCGGGATGACTGGATTCGAACCAGCGACCCCTTGCACCCCATGCAAGTGCGCTACCGGGCTGCGCTACATCCCGAACGGGGCTGCAAATATAAAGTGTTATTTGGGATTTTCCGTCCAGATTCTAGCCAAATTCACAAGCACCTGAGCACTCTTCTCCATGTCTTGAACGAAGACGTATTCGTGCTTGCCGTGAAAAGCCATCTCCCCAGTGAAAATGTTGGGACAAGGAAGGCCCATGAAACTCAAGCGAGAACCGTCTGTACCGCCGCGTGCGCTGGTCAATTGAACCTTCAAACCCGTTTCTTCGATGGCCTGAATGGCATTGCGCGAAATGGCGGGGGTCAAGCTCACGACATCTTTCATGTTGCGGTATTGCTCGCTCAATTCCAATTCATATCGAGCACCGGGCCAATCGGCCACCACTGACTCGGCAATGGCTTTCAATCGCGCCTCATGCTCGGCCAAAACCGGGGTTTGGAAATCGCGTACAATGAATGAAATCCATGCATGCTCGGCTACGCCGCCCATGGCTACAGGGTGAACAAACCCCTGGCGGTCGCTGGTGGTCTCGGGAGACCATTCGTGGCGGGGCAAGCGAGACAAACAATCGCCGGCTACTTTCAAAGCGTTCACCAATTTGTCCTTGGCGTAACCGGGGTGTGCCGAAATACCGTAGAAATGCAATTTGGCTCCGTCTGCCGAAAAGGTTTCGTCTTCGTAGCATCCGCGTTCGCCCGCATCGAGGGTATACCCATAATCAGCGGCCAATTTCTTCATATCGACCTTGTCGACACCCCGGCCAATTTCTTCATCGGGAGTGAACAAAATGCGAATGGCCCCGTGTTTCAAGGAAGGGTGACGAACCAAATGTTCGACCGCCTGCATGATGGCCGCCACACCTGCTTTGTCATCAGCCCCCAGCAAAGTGGTGCCTGAAGCGGTGATCAAATCATCGCCAATGCGCTCCAACAAATAGGGGTGTTCAGAAGGGCGAATGACCTGGGTGGGATCATCGGGCAATACAATGTCTTGGCCCTGGTAATTGGGGTGAATGATGGGCTTGACACCCTCGCCCGTACAGTCAGGAGAAGTATCAACGTGGGCGCACCAGCAAATGACGGGAACTTCATGGCTCACGTTCGAGGGCAAGGTGGCATACACATATCCGTGCTGATCCAATTCAGCATCGTTCAAGCCTAGAGCCAGCAACTCTTTCACCAGCAAGCGCGACAAATCCTTTTGCTTCTCGGTACTGGGCTGAGAAGGCGAATTGGGATCGCTTTGGGTATCGATGCGAGCATAGGCGCTGAAACGTTCGGCTATAGAAGGGTACTGCATATACAATTATACCAATTCGGTCAAACTCATTTCCAAAGCTTTGGCGCTCAATCCCTGCGTACGGGGATTGAACTGATGCAAGCGCATCATGGCCGAGCGAATGGTGTTGGATACATCTTTGAAAATGGCCACATCGGTCAATTCGGCTTCTTGGCTCATGAGGTATCCGAAGACGCGAGCCATGCCACAGTTGGCAATGAAATCAGGGATGACGGCCATTTTTGAATCAATCAATTGGGAAATGGGACCCATGAAAATTTCGCTGTCTGCAAAAGGCACGTTCGCACCGCAGCTCACCACCTCGATGCCCGCTTTTTCTAGGCGATTGACCTGGTCTTCGGTCACCAATCGAGAGGCCGCCCCAGGAATGAATATTTCAGCCGGCAGGTCCCAAATGCGCTCGTTAACTTCTTCAAATGAAAGCATATTGGGAGCCTCCAACGCATTGCCTTTGCGGCTCAAGAACAACGCTACAATCTCGTCGTGACCCAAGCCGTTGGGAGCGATGATACCCCCATTGCGGTCAATGATACCCCCGATGCGCACGCCATACTTGGTCAAGTAGAAGGCTGCCGCAGCTGCCACATTGCCCCAACCTTGTATGATGGCCAACTTGTTATTGGTAAAGCCGCCCCAGATTTCGTAGTACAAGCGAACCGCTTCGGCGACGCCCCAACCTGTGATCATGTCGGCAATGGTATAGCCACGGTCAAGCGCCGGGGTCAAGCGTTCGTCGCTGATGGGCAGAAGCACACCTTGTTGCAATCGGCTAATGGCTTTGAGTTTTTCTTCAGCGCTGTACTGGTTGAAGTGGCCGTTGACCACTCCCTCCTGCGGATGCAAAACACCCAAATTCGCCGTCATGGGAATCACTTCGTGAATTTCATCGACGTTCAAATCTCCTCCTGTACCGTAGTAATGCTTCAAAATGGGCCGAACCGCTTTGTACCAACGCTCCAATACGCCCTTTTTTCTAGGATCAGCGGGGTCAAAATTGATGCCTGACTTGGCGCCGCCGATGGCGGGACCCGCCACCGTAAATTTGATTTCCATGGTTTTGGCCAAGGAAGTGACCTCGTGCTGGTTCAAACCCTTTCTCATGCGGGTTCCGCCACCGGCGGCCCCTCCACGCAAGGAGTTAATCACAACCCAGCCTTCGGCTTCGGTTTCTGCATCTTTCCAATGGAATACAATTTCGGGCTGCTTGCCTTCGAATTTTTCTATGAGCTTCTCGAGTTTCACGTTTTGCAACTAATTCGGTTGCAAAGTTCCGCATTCTGCGCGGCTCTACCGCAACAAGGCTGAAAAATCACCATCCAAAGAACCGCCTATGACGTCGGCAGAGGCTCCTGTGGCCGATGCCAGCACGTTGCTCACGTTGGAAACCCGCATGGCGCCCAGCAAGGCGAAAATCAAGGCCTCTTTGTATTCGATGAGATTCGAATCGGGAATCTCGATGTCACAGGGGCATTCTGAACGCAGAAAATCCATCAAGACTTGGTTGTAGGCACCACCCCCTGTGACCAGCATTCTGCCGCGACCGGGTTCACATACTCCGTCTTGCTGCAATTGCTCCACAGCGCGCGCTACTTGAACAGCAGCATGCATGACCAGGGTCTTCATTCGATCTTCAACCGGCTGATCGTCAAACTCGCGCACCACGTGCCAGAATTGCTTGTTGATCCATTCTCTGCCCAAACTCTTGGGATAGGCCTGATGGTAAAAATCAATTTCATTGAGTTGTTCCAACAAGGGGTAGATCACCTGACCCAGTTCGGCTAGGGCCCCACCTTCATCGAATGAAAGACCCCGTTCGCGGGCCAGGCGGTTGAGCACAATGTTGCACGGTGAAACATCAAATGCCACCCTTCGGCCATTGACACAGGCTGAAATATTGGAAAAACCACCCAAGTTGAGGCAGAAGTGATAATCGTTAAACAACAATTGATCGCCGATGGCTACCAAGGGAGCTCCCTGCCCTCCTGCCGCTACATCGGCCCTGCGAAAATTGGAAACTACCGGTCTTTGCGCAAAATGACTCAAGGTGGCCCCATCGCCAATCTGCGTGGTCCAACCTTTTTGGGGATTGTGAAATATGGTGTGACCATGTGAAGCCACCAAATCAATTTCTAGCCCGCTCGATTCGCGAAAAACCCGGGCTAAATCACCCAAATAACGGCCGTAGAACACATCCGTCTTGGTCAAAACCTCGCCATATTGGTAGCGAAGTTGGCTCAAGCGAACCCGCCAGGTTTCGTTGTACGGTATGGTAACCGCTTTGATGATGTCTGCTTTCCAAGAGCCCTCGTTTTGTTGGATATCGCACAAGGCTAAATCCACTCCATCCATGCTCGTCCCACTCATGATTCCCAATACCTTCATTCTCCAAAAATGCCCCAAAGCAAACGAACTTGCAAAAAGCAAGCGACTTAAACTAAAAATATTGAACCCTCAAAAAGTTGAACTCCCATAAAATGCGTAGCTTGAACCATGCTCAATCGCCGCCGTTTTTTGGCTTGGTCTGCAGCCGCAGCTCCGCTGGCCTTGCAAAGCCGATCCCTTTTGAATGATACCCAACTTGATGTACACCTGGCTCAAGAGGCCCTTGAACAGGGCGATTGGTCCCGCGTTAGGGCCCTGTTCCCATTAGATAAAAACACGGTTTTCCTCAACAACGGCACCATGGGTGTCAGCCCCTATCCGGTATTGGAAGCCAGCATTGATTCCTTGAAAAAGTCGGCGACCAAAGCCCATTACCCCGGTCATGATGGTCAATTGGAAAGCCTGCTGGCCGAAACCATAGGCGCGAACAAAGATGAGATAGCCATCACCAAAAACGTGAGCGAAGGCATCAACCACATTGCCTGGGGAATTGCCCTAAAAAAAGGAGATGAGATCATACTCAGCAGCCATGAACATGTTGGGGGGTGCGCAGCTTGGCTGCACCGTGCCCGCCTGGATGGGTTGAGCATCAAAGTCATCGACTTGAAACCTACGGCCGATCAAACCTTAGAGGCCATAGAGTCGGCTATCAGCAGCCGCACCCGGGTCATTGCCCTGCCGCATATTCCATGCACCATAGGCCAAGTGTTACCGGTTAAAGACATCTGCGATTTGGCTCGAAGTCGGGGCATCGTTTCGGTGTTGGATGGTGCGCATCCGCTGGGAATGATTCCATTCAACTTGCATGAAATCGGTTGCGATTACTACGCGGGATGCCTGCACAAATGGGCCTTAGGGCCCTTGGGAACGGGTTACTTATACATTCGAAAAGAGCGATTGGCTCAGACGCGATGCACCCATGTAGCCGCTTACTCGCTCGATGCATTCAACATGAATGCGCAGCCACCGGCCCTGGGGGAACTGGTCGACTCGGCCGCTCGATTCTCATACGGCAGCTTTTCAGGTGCCCTGATGGACGGCGCCATAGCCGCCTTGGAATTCTACCGCAGCATGGGACCTGAACGCATTGCCCAAAGAAGCCTGAGTCTGGCCGCCGATTTACAAGAAAAACTCATGAATTCAGACATTTCCTTGGAAATGCTGACCCCTACCGAAACCCGGTCTCGGGCTGCCCAAATTTCGTTTCGATTGCCCAACAAAAAGAGTTTGGCCTTTGTACAAGCCGCTCGAAAGCAGAATATCATTCTGCGCCATGTGGGGGAAAACGACATCGACTGCGTGCGGGTATCGACGCATTATTACAACAACGAAAACGACACCCAAGCCCTTTTAGTGGCTTTGCGCGATTTTGCAAACGACCCACAGGGATAACCATCGACCGCTGAATCAAGCTCTTTCCTGCCACCCGCAGGGTTGAGGCCAGATCCATTCACGGTCCCAACAAGAATCGAGCTCTCTGCTATGGTCGAAGCAGGCGAAGGCTGATGCGCTGATGGCCGCTGTGCAACACCAAATGGTACAAACCGCTGGAGGTCATCTCAGGCCAAATCAATTCACAGTGCTCAGAAAAAGTACCGGTTTGATGTTGGAGAATCTGACCTTGGGCGTTGATCCAAGTATAGGCATCGAAACCGCCGGGGCAATCGACCCACAAAACATTCCCCTGACTGGGATTGGGGTAAGCCGATACGGCAAAGCCGACTGAACTATTCTGGCCCGCGGTATTGTCTTGGCAATCGACCACCAAGGACCCCAACGGGTTGCTCGCTTGGGCCAGGCCCCAAATCATCAAATCATCATGATAATCCTGGATCCAAGCGGCAATGGTGGCCGAATCTTGGCTCATCCAATAATTACTCGAAAAATCAAAGGCCCAACCCGCCGCTGGATTTTTGTTGGTTCCCGTAAATTTCACCTTGGCGCCGGTACCGCTATAACGCATGAAATTATTGCGATTGAAATGGGCTAGAATGGGCTTGTTGCCGTCGGGAGTCGATCCGCTTAGGCTTAGCATGGGGTAAAAAGAGCCCCCGCAGCTATCCAAGGTATTTCCTGTCACCGTCATGTGCAGGGTATCGTAGTAGCCCCAGCAATTCAACTGAAGGCCAGAGGCCATGTTTTTAAAGTCGTTGCAGGCCATATTCAAGGAACCATACACCGAGAGAGTAACCGAACCTGTTCCTGAAATTTGGTTGCGGTTGAAAGCGATGTTGGTACCGTAGCCATACACGGCATATTGATTCTGGAAGGTATCGAATTCGAGCACCAAACGACCTTGCCCCGAAGTGTAAATGGGGTAACCGTACTTACTATTAGAAGGGAACCGAGAATGGGTTACCGAAATGTAGCCCTTAGCGCTGCTGTACCGGTTGTACAAACCGTAATAGGCGTCTTCAAACAAGCAATGCGTGGCCGAAACTCCAGGGCATTCGTTATAAATGTTGTAAGTTCCTGAATTGGATTGCCCAAAGAAATGGCAGTAGTTAAACTGAGCACCGGTATCAGAGGTTGGCTCGTAACCCGCTGCCTTTGCTTGCAAGCGCCACTGAAAACCCTCAAATTCAATCATGGAATCGGGCTTGCCTACGGCTTCAATTCGGCCGTCGACAATGAACTGCAAGGGCTTGCTGGCTTCGACTCGCACACCGGGCTGAATGCGTATGAAAGCCCCTTCTGCCAGGTAGGTATTGGCCGAAAGTTGGTAGGGACTACCCGCTGCGGTCCACCATTGATCGGTGTCGATGTACGCGGGAACCGAGGTTTGGGCCTGAGCTAAGGAAATAATCCCTGTCAATAGGGCCATCAAAGCGGTGCTACGAATCAATTTCACTGAGTAAAGTTAGACAGATTGCAACAAAGCCTTGGGCCGCAGGTGAGAATATGACCGACACCCTACCTTTGCACACATGGCCTCTAACGCTGCTTTGCACCGCGAGTTCTTGGAACGCTGGCGTTCGCAGGAACTGCATTTCCCTATGCAAAGTTCGGGTTCAACCGGTGCTCCCAGTCGCCTGATGTGGGAGCGTAAGCACATGATTTGGAGCGCCGAACGAACGCGTGAGGCTTGGTTTCATTGCTGCCAAGACCTGAGCCAACTCTGTGTGCTACCCCTGGACAAAGCAGGGGGCTTGATGCAAGCCGTTCGGGCTGAAGTCTGGGGCAGCCCAATTGCCATTCGAGAGGCCAGTGCCGTTCCCAATTTGGAAGGGCAGTTTTCTTTGGTGTCGCTCACACCCATGCAATTGCACGGCGTCCTTCAAGGAGACTATGGCGCCCATACTTTGGCTCAATTCCACACCGTGCTGCTGGGCGGTGGCCCATTGGATCCGGCTCTCGAACAGCGACTGCTGGAACCCGATTTGCTAGGAGTTCGGTTCATTCACACCTTTGGCATGAGCGAAACATATTCCCATTTTGCCGGTCGCGTGATTGCCAAAACCCAAGAACCCTACCGTGTCATTCCCGGCTACCAATGGAAGATTGCCTCAGATGGCGAATTGCAGGTTCAAAGCCCGTGCACCCAGGAACAATGGCTCGAAACCCGTGATCTGGTTCAAGCTCAGGGCCCTGGTTTTCGCTGGATTGGGCGCCGCGATTTTGTCGTGAACTCAGGTGCCGTTAAAATTCACATCGAAGAAACCGAATCCATGATTGCGAAACACTTGGGTTGGTCCACGCAAGCGTTTTTCCTTTGGAAAGAAGCAGATCCCATGTTGGGCGAGCGACTGGTATTGGTGTTCTCTCAACACGCACCCGAAAACCGCGACATCGATTGGAGTTTTCTGCCTGCGTACCACAAACCCAAACAATGGTACTTGTGCGAGACTCCCCTCACCCAAAATGGAAAATGGATGCGGGCGGCTAGTTTTGAAGTGGCGGTACCCCTTTAAAACAGGTCTATTCCCAGATAAAAGGCATTGGAAATGGCTCCTAAGGCTAAAATCCCAATGGCCATTAAGCGCATCCACACCAATTTGCCGCTAAGTTCAAGGTAATCGGCATCGTAACCTTTTTGCGCCAATAATCGCTTTTGATAGAATCCAATGGGAATCTGAACCCCTAAAACCAGGATCATATACAGCAAAAAATAACCATAGCTGAATCCTGATTTCGTAGCCGACATGGCTATGATGTAAATGGCGATCACCCCCAAAAGCAGGTACATGGTCAAACTACGAACCGGCTTTAAATCTTGAATCAACTGACCCCTTTGTTCATTGCTCAACAAGGCCAAACCCTTCTCGTGCTGGTTTCTCATGCGCACAATGATGAAAAAGTAAATAGCGGCAGAAACCAACAAGGGAGCCAAGTCAAGAAGCTTATCCATGCGGTAAACTTAATCAAAAAGGCCGAATCCAATAAGCGAATTCGCGCATTGCGCCTGCCTGGAGCAGCACCAACCCTTCTTTTTCCATGAATTCACCCGAGGCCAAAGTCGAATCGGCTAGACCGGCCCAGGGTTCTAAACAGAAAAAGGGCGCACCCGGTTTGGTCCAAAAACCCCAATAAGGAAAATCGGCGGCATCGCGAAGACCCAATTCAGCAATGGGTCCGTTTGGGCCTTGGAGCCGCACACAGGCTAGCCCGCTGTGCTTGAGCACGATGGCGTCATGTTCAAAATCTGCAGAATCCAGGTCCAAGGTGTTTTGATGCGTTAAACAGGCTTGTGTTTCTCCCGTATACAGACCCTCATGAATCAAGTGGCGATCGGCGTGCAGCGCTTTATCGAACTCCAATTGGTGGCCACTCAGCCCCCCTTGCAGGGCAAATCCAGGATGCGCCCCTATGGAAAATGGCAGCGTCACTGGGCCGCTATTTTGAACCCGGTACACCACCCAAATGCGCTCGGCTTCCAAGCGATATTCTACCTCCAAGTCAAAAGAAAAGGGAAATTGTTCCCGGGTTTGAACCGAGTCGTTCAAGCCCAAGACCAGCCTGTGCTCGTTTTGAATGCGCAGATCAAAATCGCAATCCCGGGCAAATCCATGCTGCCGCATGCCATAGCTTGTACCCCCTATGGTCATTTGATCTTGTTTCAAACGACCCACTATGGGAAATAGCAAGGGGGCTACTCGGTTCCAATAAACAGGGTCAGGAGTCCATAGACAATTGCTCGAACCCAGGGCTGCTAACTCGGTCAATTCTGCCCCTGCCACCTGAACTTCAGCTGTGATTATTCCATTGCTTAACTGCATGTAGGGCGAATTTAAGGCATAGAACTACCTTTGCCGGCATGAAATGGGCCCTGCTAGCCAATGTGCTATTTGCCTTGGTGGATCTATCCTGGAAACAGGCCCAATCGCACAATTCTGTCATAGTCAATACGGCGATTCGCTCTTTGGCTTCTGTTGGCCTGCTTTGGATTCTCATGCTCGCGGCTGGGCTAGACTTTGCCCTGGTAGGGGCTCAGTGGAAACAGTGCATTTCGACAGACTTTCGGGCCTTGGGCATAGGTGTATTGGGTTGGATGGGACTCTGGTGCTTCGGAAAAGCCTTGCGCGATGGGCCCCTGCATACCATTATACCCCTGGTGGCCATGACACCGGTTTTTACATACCTATTTTGGTACATCCAACATAACAGTGGGCCCATGCCCTTGGAAAGCCTGGCCATTTTGATGGCCATGACAGCGGGCATTTGGCTGTCGTTCCGTTTTCAATGTAAAGACGAAAAAAATTCGGCCTTGGGACCCATCAGTTGGGGTTTGCTGGCTTCGTTAAGCTGGGGCTTATCATATTCATGGTACGAAGGTATCACGCGCCAAATGGGAGCACTCCCTACGGCCACTTGGGTTGAGATTTGCATTGCAACCGCCTCCTTATTGGCTTGGATAAGCAGCACAAAATCAAGGCCCAAAGGCTTAGTATGGCCCTTGCTAACCGGTCTGCTTACGGCATTTGCCGTAGCCGCAACCGTCCAATCGTATGCCGAACACGGAACCGAATCTACCGCCATAGCCGGTGTACTTACACCCCTTCTTTCGATTGCTGGCGCTTGGATGATCAACCGAGAACGACCCCGAGGGGGTCAATGGATCAGCGTCTTATTGTTGCTGTTTACCCTGATTTGGCAAGCCCTTCGGTTGCCCTAGTCCATCTTCATCAAACACTGAGTGCTGCCTTGATACGGCGATGGTGGAAATGATTCATGGCCGAATTATGCAAATGGTAAAACACGGGCTCCATGCCTGGATCGCCATCTAAGGCAGACTCAAAGTCTCGAAAATGACTGAGTTCAATTTTTTTGATGGTGTTCATTGCCTCGAACTGCTGGGTGTGGGGTTTGATGATTTCCCGAATCATGGGCCAATCTCTAGGCTCCAATTGCCGAATCAGAAATTGAGAAGATCGCATCTGCTCAGCCATGGGTATTTCAGTAAACCAACGGTCCAAGATGCCATGAATGTGTTCCTTTCGATCTGGATCCAACATGGAATAACAGCCCAACATGCGAGCCCGTGGCACATTTGACATGCCGTCCCAATCGTTCATCAACTCATCCCATTGTTGGGCCTGAAGATCAGAAAGTTTACGCTTTTTAAGGTGTTCCAAAGAGAATGCGATGACCCTTTTATCACTCAATTGCCATTGCTTATCGGGTCTCAGGGCTGCTTTTGGAACGATATCCATGTACCAATGAGGGCGTTCCTCATCGATGAAATAGGTGGTTATTCGCTCCAAGAAAAAGGGATGGTTGACCACGGGTTCGGGTAAATCTGACATTCCCATATTGCCCTTGCGAAACAACAATGCCATGAATAAACCCGCCATGTAGCGATCGTGCCACTCTGTGAATTGTGCATCTGCCTGGTCCAACAATTTCACCCATTGGTCGACTGGCAACAGCAACAAAGAGCTGGCAAACCAAGCCAGTGGTCCCTTGGTATGGCTAAAGGATTGCAAGGTTACTGCCTCCATTCCATGGTAGGTGCGACTCAAGGACCTTAACAGATCCATGAAAGACTGGTCGGCTCGCCCATTGGCCATCCAATCTGAGTAACCGTCATAACCCAAGTAGTGACAAAAAGCATTTAATGTGGTGCTGCTGGGAAGGTGTTTATGATCAGATTGCAGGAACCGTCGCAAGGTTGAAGGGCTAATCAACACCTTGGTGTACTGATAAATTTCTGAAGAAAAGGACACATACTCATCCCAAGTATGGGCTTCCAACCGGCCTTTCAAAACAATCTGTTCCCTCAACCAATCCAGATCATGAATGTCAATATTTTTAAGTGGCTTCGGCATGCCTTTTCATTTGAACTCATTTGAAAAAATCAATAATTAATTGATTGTTAATACTTTAATCCTTTTCAGTACATTGGTATCAGACTAAGATACCAATTTAACACCAAATACCAATTGTTTGAGTAACGGTTTAGATAGAGTTTTGATAAGAAATCACAGGTGTATGAAAAAATTATCAGCATTAATCGTAGATGATGAGTCAGCGGGAAGAACGGTGCTGGAATTCTTTTTAAATACTTACGCGGCTCACATATTCGGCGACATTCGAACCTGTTCCTCGGTTATAGATGCCGTCAACCACATTGAGGCAAAATCGCCTGATTTGCTCTTTGTTGACATTGAAATGCAAGGTGAACTAGGGCTCGATTTGAGCCGAAAATTCCCAGCCATTCCTACTGTCGTTGTGAGTGCACACCCGCAATATGCCATCGATGCCATTCGCAGCGGTGTCATCGACTTTCTGACAAAACCGCTTGAAGATTCGGTTTTCATAGCTTTTGTTGAACGCTTGCAAGAGCGATTCAAAAGCAATCTTTCCAAACCCAATCAGGAATCGTTGATCATCCGTGATGGGGGAAACAGTGTGATCATATTAATCGATGACATTCAGTACATCGAAGCCTCAGGCGCTTACTCCAAAATTCACACGACACATCGTTCATTCTTGGTAAGCAAAACGCTTAAGGTTCTCACGCCGATGCTGCCTGATCATTTTTACCGATTGCACCGCTCCTACCTCGTGCCCAATGAACAAATTGAGAGTTTCAAAGGGAATTCAGTTAGCCTCAAATCAGGGGCCCAAATAGGGCTCTCCAAGAGTGGGAGAAAATTGCTGCTTGAAAAATTTGGCTCGTAAAACGGTTGTTTTCCTGGGGTTGATATTATCGACCCTCGGTTTCGTTCGTGCACAAGGCATACCGTTAGGCACCGCCGAAATCAATGCATCTTCAGGCCTGCATTCGAATCAAGTGCGCCAAATTGAAACAGACCCCGACGGAGCCGTATGGGCCTGTCATTCGGCAGGAGTTCAAGTATTTCCAGAAAACAACCCGGCCAAATTGGCCATTAGCCGGCGGCTAAAAGGTGTACCCATCTGGGATATTGCATTTTTCAAAGCAGACACCCAACGTCTCATCGCCGCCCTCAGTTTCGATAGTGGGTTGTATGTATTCAACGTTCATGGTCAATTGATTCAAAGAAAGCGACTGAAAAAAAGTCGCAAATTGGTTCAATTGGAAGGGAAACTGTTTTGCTTGAGCAGCGAGGGTGTATTTCAAATTTATAAAAACAGCCTCAAACGCATCACCCCTGCAGCGCCAGCCTCGAACCAAATAAGCTGTTTTTTTCGGTGGCGAGGCGATTATTACACCTGTGCATACCCCAGCAATCAGTGGTTGATATCCAACCATATTCCCGCTTCAGCTTCGGCTACTTGGAGCAAACAAGCTCCATTTTCGCTTCCACTGTCTCCCCTTAGCGCCGCCGTCGTCAACAATGCCCTATATGTGGGTTTGATCAACCAATACCTCTGCGTCAGCCCCAATGGTCTACAAAAAAGTTATCGAATTGAGAATGATCCCGCAGATAAATGGGCAATATGGGATTTTACAGCTGTTGAACAAGAGGTATTCTTATGCTTGGGAAACGTAGAAAACCTCGAACAGGGCGCTTTGGTTAGGCACGAATCTCAGCGTCAAAATATTTCATTGGCCCATTCCCATTCACCCTTCCTTTGGGGATTGAGCTACGACGCCAAGAACCATGCTCTGTGGACGGCAAGCATGGGTAAAGGAGCCTTTCTACTTTTGTTTCCGAGCACATGGGAACCCATGCCCAAAGGGCAGATATGGGAAAACGTACATCAAAATCTACAGTTCATCACCAATGGGAATATCCTCTATTACACATCCCATCATGATAACAGCGGTTGGCGTACCGCTCAGTGGTGGCAACACAAGGTCAAACCCATATCCACTCAAGCCTTGGAAAGAACTTGGAAATCTATTGCTTGCCCAGGGAGAATTCTCCATGTTTCCCATCTTCAAAACCAAACCTATTTACTGACGAGCTTAGGACTGTACCGGGTTGACATTGACCAAAGTACATTGGAATTGGTTTCGACTTTCGGCAAAAGACGTTACAGACAACTGATACCCCTTGACAAGCAATTCTTATTGTTTGGACCCTATGCCCGTTGGCAACTTCTAAACCCTCAGACTGGCCAATTGTCGACTTGGCTCGAAAGCCCCACCCAAACATCCCGATTCTACAGAAGTGCATTGGGACTTTTTGCCCAAAACTTCAATGGAGAATTATTCTCAGTCAAACCAGGGAAAATCTCAAAACTGCAGTGGGATCGATCGACCATTCCCTACGATGCGCCTTTGCATTTCGCTCAAAATTATCTCATCGCAGAAACAGAGCAAAAACTCCTGCTCTTCAAGATTGATGCCTTAGGAAACCGTGTGCAATTTTTACGCAGCACCTCCCTACCCAGCCTGGTGCCACAAGGGCAACACTACCGCATATTTGTCAACAATCGCGGTTGTTGGATTTCGTCAGAAAGTCATATCTATTTGTTGGATTTGAACTCATTTTCAACCATTGTCAGCCAGCAGTATACGGGTCGATTATCGACTGCTGAATTGGAAACCGCCACGATGAATGAAACCGAATTCCTTTATCATTCTGCTGGCATGTTGCACACTCTTCCATTACCGGTGCCAGACAATCGACATCCCCATCATTCTTGGTATGTATCGAGTACAAGCGCAGCTGCAACCCCCATCTCCAACATGAGTATAAGCATTGCGCGAGGCGATCATTTTCAAATCGAACATTTTCCTGAATCTTACCTCAATGGTACCAAACAGCTGGCATCAATCAATTTGATCGATGACCTGGGTAAGAGCGTGTACAGCCGGGTATTTGTTTCAAGCCAAGGAACTTTCGTGTCGGGCCTTTCTGATATCACCTATGGCCTGTTTTTGTCAAGTACGGGAATGACTACAAGTACTTTTATTCGCAATCACCCCAAGTACGGCCTGGCTTTTGTTTATCTCATTGTTTTGGTCAGCATCGCTGCTTTCATTTTGATCAACCGGAACCGCCAGTTGGTGCTTAATAGCCAACTATCTGAACTTCAGCTCAAAGTTCTAAAAAGCAACCTCAACCCACATTTTGTATTCAACTCCATGAGCTTGGTGCAATCCTTGATCATTCGAAACGAACCCAGATTGGCCATTCAAACCATAGGCAAGATTGCGAACATCAATCGATTGTATTTGGAAACCAACGAGCGTGAAGTCAACACCCTGCAAGCTGAATTGGAATTTGCAAGGCGTTATATAGAATTGGAAAAATTGCGATTTGAAGATGCACCTTTTGAGTACCGTGAGTTAATAGATCCGCGCATCGAACTGGCCGACTGGCATCTACCCCCCTTGCTTTTACAGCCGGTGATTGAAAACAGCGTCAAACACGGCCTTACCCTACACGGAAAAGGCGGTGAATTGCTCTTGAATGTTGAATCAATTGAATCCAATACCAAAGCCATTGCCATTCGCATCTCCAATACAGGACCCGGCCCGCAATTCAAAAGGCAACACGGCACCCGAATGGGTTCTGCCATTGTTCAAGAACGATTGGGGCTCTTCAATCAACGTTATGAGGGAAAGTACTGGGCTGAAGCCGAAGCGGGATTTAACCCTTTAAACTCCAAAATGTATACCTTCACTTTGGTGCTAAAAAAACCTTAGCCCCTGTACTTTTTATGGTCGAGCTTGTAAATGAATCTACGCTTGTCCAATGGGTCGCGTTGGCGTTCTACAATACCCGGATGGCGCTCATTTAAGTCCACAAGGAAACGACTGCGCTTCAATTTTTTGCTGTCGTATTCCAGGGTAGAAATCCCGAAAAATTCATCCAATTGTTCTTGATTCCAAATCTGGGAACCCTGATTGTGCAGGGCTAAGGCCAAGTCGGCAGGCTCTTCCTCTTGTTGAGATTTCACGAATCGGGCCCCTGTTTCGAATTGAAATTCACTCGCGGTTGATTTTCGGTTGTTCTTACGCTCAAATCCATATAGAAAGACCAGCATCAATAAAGCAATCCAATAAATCAATTTCTCAGAAACAAATGCCATTCTGCTTTCGGTCGGATTTTCTTCTTCCACCCCATCGCCCAGCTGATTGAAAAACACATTTTCTTCTTTGCAGAAGGTGAACACAAAGTCATTCAAATTGCCGCGAACATAGCGCAGTGTATCGCCTACTAAAATGATGAGGGAGTCTCCTTTTAATATGGCTGCTGCTTTTTCATTGGCGATCAAATTCAAACCGTTCTCATTCCATTCTGGAATCCCCAACAAAGGTGGGCCGTTGTGGTTGATGTAGAACTTCCCTGTTTCCTTGTTTACAATGGTTTCCTGTGTGCGGGGAATGGTCGTTCCAATGTACCACTTCTCGCTTTCTACAGTCAAACGGTATTCATTGTTCTCTAGGTGAATATCTTCATCAAAGGGATGTTTGGACCAGCGCAAAGTGGCCATGTCCAAAATCCATAAATAGCTTTGGACTCGAGCGCCCAATTCCATTTCACCTTTATTGATGGATCGAATGAAAAAAACGCTATCATTTCGCATGAAACTCAAGATTGCTGAGCCTTCAGGAATGGGACCTTTGGTGACCATCAAATCCCATTCATGGGTGCGTCTATTGAATTGCAGCAACTTTGCATGGCTGTGCCAGAACCCATACCCCCCCAATGCGTACAGTTCATTCTTGTAATAGTACAAAATGCGGCCAAAATTGTGCCCGTGAAAGGTCGATCGATCCAAGCGCAAAAAACCTTCTCGGCCTTTGACATATGAATAAAGAAAATGCATTCCATCTGGATTCAGCAATATGGAGTCTCCCAAATCCACGATGTCGGTCATCAATACCCTGGGGTGAATGTTATGCTTGGCTTCGAAAAAGGAGGTAAATTCTTGAATGACTTTGTAGCGCTCTTCAAATGTAAATGCCCGAGTTGGGGCTTGAGCACTGAGCCAAACCATCAAGCAAAACCAAAACCCTTTCAAAGTCAGATAGCGCATGCCAAGGATTGAGTAAAGGTATGAATGATGCTAATTTTTTTAGACACGCAGCTGTATCAAAATATACAAAGCCCTTATTTTCTTAAGGAACAACCGTTGAGGCATTTAACTTAATTCCATGACCCTTAACAATTTGTTGAGAATATGTTCATTGGAAACCCATTTTTGCTGCCGAAAATTGCGTTTTCTCAAACAAATCACTTTATGAAAAAATTAGCTTCGTTCATGGTGGTTATTTTGGCAGCGGCCTCTGCTTTTGCCCAAGTAACGACCGCGCATTTGGGTGGGGTTGTAAGCAATGGCGAAAATGCCGTTGAGAATGCAACCGTAACAGCTTTACTGACCACTACGAATGCCAAGTACAGCACCGATTCTCGTACGGGAGGTGTTTATGACCTTCTCAACCTTCAAGCCGGTGGCCCTTATACGGTAACCATCAGCGTGGCAGGTGGCAAAACCGTCACTTACAGCGGCATTTACTTGCAACTGGGTGAAACCTACCGCTTGGACATCGACATGGCCCAAGACGGGGGTAACATGGGTGAAGTAAGCATCACCAGCAGCCGCAAAGGAACACAAACGGGTGCTAGCTTCAACATCAGCAGCCAAACTCTGAACACCTTGCCCACCATCAGCCGTTCTTTGAACGATTTCACTCGCTTGACTCCTCAAGCTGGTGGCAACAGTTCTTTCAACGGTCGCGATGGTCGTATGAACAACATCACCATTGATGGAGCCAACTTCAACAACAACTTCGGCTTGAGCACGAATAACATGCCCGGTGGCGATGCACAGCCCATTTCTTTGGATGCCATCGAAGCCGTTCAGGTTAACGTTTCTCCCTTTGACGTTCGCCAGAGCAATTTTACCGGTGCTGGCGTAAACGCCATTACCCGTAGCGGCTCAAACTTGACCACCGCTTCTATTTACTCCTTTGTTCGCAACCAGAACTTCAACGGAAACAAAATTGGCGATGTAGAATTGACCAACATTCCTGAGTCTACTTCTAAGATTTTGGGTTTCCGTGTAGGCGGTGCGATCAAACAAGACAAGTTGTTCTACTTCTTGAGCTACGAACAAGAAGACCGCAGTTTCCCTGGTTTGTTGTGGGAGCCCACCAATGCTTCTTCAGACCCCAGCAACCCCAACTTGTCTCGCGTATTGGAAAGCGATTTGCAAGCTGTTCAACAGCACTTGAAAGACAAGTACGGGTACGAGACTGGCGCTTATGCTGGATTGGGTAATTTCAGCGTTTCCAACTACAAAATCTTGGGTCGTTTGGACTGGAACTTGAGCGACAAGCACAAGTTGACCGCTCGTTACAACTACGTTGAGAACACCAACCAACAGGTTACCAACGGCACCTCAGCTCCCAACCCCCGTTCTTCTTCTAACCGATGGTCTCAAAACGCGATGAGCTACGAAAACTCTTTGTATGGATTCTTGAACACCGTAGGTTCCATTTCCTTGGAATTGAAAAGCAATTTGAATAAGCGTGTAAACAACCAATTGTTGGTTACCCGCACCAATGTGGTAGATGCTCGAAACAGCGGTTCTACTCCCTTCCCCTTTGTAGACATCAAGAAAGACGGTGACCAGTACATCGCATTTGGTTACGAATTGTTCTCTTGGAACAACAAAGTGGTAAACAACACCACCTCCATCATCGACAACGTCACCATGAACTTGAATCAGCACACGGTAACAGCCGGTGTTGCTTATGATAACATGTATGTAGGCAACAGCTTCTTGCGTTATGGAACCAGCTACTACCGCTACGACTCTTTGAATCAATTCTTGAACGACATGCAGCCTTCTGTGTATGCTGTCACCTATGGCTACAACGGCGAGAAAAACCCTGTGGCTGAGTTAGGCTTTGGCCAATTGGCAGTTTACGCTCAAGACGAATACCGCGTCAATAAGAATTTAAAAGTAACCGCCGGTGTTCGCGTTGACCGCCCTGTTTACCTCACTACTCCTTTGGCCAATGACGGTTTCTCCAAGTATTACGATTCCGCTACCTTCAAAACTCCTACTGGAGAAGATTACTTGTACAACCCTGCCAAATGGCCCGAAGCCAGCCTTTTGTTCTCTCCCCGCGTAGGATTCAACTACGACGTGAACGGCGACAAATCATTGGTAGTTCGCGGTGGTACGGGTATTTTCACCGGTCGTTTGCCTTTTGTTTGGTACACCAACCAGCCCACCAATGCTTATGGTTTGCAAGCTACTGTGGAGTTGACCACCAAAGCCAAATTGGACGCTGCTGGGGTTTCTCAGTTCAATCCTGATCCCTATGCTTACGTAGCCAATTTGCCTCAAACCCCTGCTAGTTTGCCCAACGGTGCATCTTTTGCTTTGGTTGATCAAAACTTCAAATTCCCACAGGTTTGGCGTACCAGCTTTGGCATTGATGCCAAATTGCCCGGCGACATCGACTTCACGGCTGATGTGATCTACAGCAAATCAGTGAACGACATCTACCAGTTCGATGCCAATTTCAAGGGTGGTGACACTACTTTCTTTACGGGAACGGATCAACAGGTTGAAGCTTATAAAAAGTCTTCATCGCGCACCTACACCAGTTCAGTTCGCAACGCCATGGTATTGGCCAACACCAACCAAGGTCACGGCTTGAGCATTTCAGCTACGGCTTCTAAAACTTGGGATAACGGCTTGAATGCCTTCTTGAGCTATTCCATGAACAACACCTTTGACATTACCGCTAACCCCGGTTCTCAGGCAGCTTCTGCATGGAGCAACAATGCCATTGGTGGCATGTTGAACCAAAACACGCCTGCTTTGGGTGTTTCTCAATACTCAACCCCCAACCGTTTGGTCGGCGGCGTGTCTTACAAGAAAGATTGGAACGAAATGTTGTCAACCACCGTATCATTGGTATACGAAGGCTACAACCAGGGTCGTTACAACTACGTATACAGCAGCGACATCAACAACGATGGTTTGACTGGAAACGATTTGATTTTTGTTCACAAAGGTTCTGATATCAACTTCAAGGACATCACCTTGGCCTCCGGAGACGTAGTTACGGGTCAAATGCAGGCTGATGCTTGGGATGCTTTCGTAGCCCAAGATCCTTACTTGAGCCAGCATGTAGGCAAGTACACCGAGCGCTATCAAGCGTTGATGCCTTGGTTGAACCAATTGGATTTGGCCATCTACCAAGACATCGCCAAAAACATCAAGGGCAGCAACCACAAATTGCAGTTGAGCGCCAACATTTTGAATGTAGGCAACTTGATCAACAGCAGCTGGGGTGTTCGCCAGATGTTGACCGTGAACAACGGCGCTGTATTGAAGTACAACGCAGCTGACGGAACCTACAACTTCAACTTGGTTAACAACCAGTTGGTGACCAGCAGTTTCCGCGACGTAGTAAGCACAAGCTCTACTTGGGCTATGCAGTTGGGAGCTCGTTACATCTTCTAATCATTCTCTTGAATCATTTGAAAAGGGCTCCCTCTGGGAGCCCTTTTTGCTTACCCAAATGCCTACTTTTGTGCCATGAGCCTTCGCCCTTTGATATTGGTGAGCAACGACGACGGCATCACCGCTCCCGGCATTCGCGCCTTGGTTGAGGTGGCCCTTGAATTTGGAGATGTGCTGGTGGTGGCACCTGACAAGCCCCAAAGCGCCATGGGCCATGCCATTACCATCAACCAACCCATTCGATTGGTGGAAATCTACAACTTTGATTACAGCCTGCCGCATGACAAGCATAGCTTGAGAACCTATCAATGCAGTGGTACTCCCGTTGACTGCGTAAAAATTGCCATTGACAAGCTATTGGACCGCCGTCCCGACATCATGCTCAGCGGCATCAACCACGGCAGCAACTCCTCCATCAATGTCATTTATTCAGGCACCATGAGTGCGGCCGTTGAAGCCTCAATAGACGGCATGAAAGCCGTAGGATTTTCCCTCTGCGACTACGCTTGGACCGCTGACTTTGAACCGGCCAAATCGGTGATTCGCGCCGTGGTGACCGAATACCTCAATAGAGAACTCCCCTACGGCACCCTGCTCAACGTAAACATCCCGAAAGGGGAGGTGAAAGGGCTCAAGATTTGCCGCCAAGCCATGGCCAAATGGAAAGAAGATTTCGACCGTCGCACAGACCCCTTCGGCCGCGATTATTTCTGGATGACGGGCCAATTTGTCAACGAAGATCACGGTCAAGATACCGACGAATGGGCCTTGTCGCAGGGCTATGCCTCTATCGTGCCGACCCAATTTGACCTTACCGACCACAACCGCATGGGAAGTCTCAACCAATGGGGCTTTGAACGATATGATAAAATTTAATTGGCTTCATTTCATAGGCGGCCTCATCGCCGGCCTTGTGGTACCCTTTCTCGTAGGGGCCGGCGTGGCTACTGCTCAAGGCGTGCAATTCCAGAACTTTCTATGGGCCATCACCCACATGGAATGGTATTACAACAGCATCTTCCAGTTGGGCATTGCCACCAACATTGGTCTTTTCTTTTTATTGATACGCAACGACAAATGGTTGTTTTTCAACCGCGGATGGCTCATTGCCAGCATAGCATGCACCCTTTGGGCCGTTTTGATTGAGCTGCAGCGATTCTAATGAAAATCTTTCTCCTAGCCGGCGAGGCCAGCGGTGACCTTCATGGGAGCCACTTGGTTGCAGAACTCAAACTGCTGCACCCCGACTGGGAAATCATCGCCTGGGGAGGGCCTCTGATGCAGAAAGCCGGAGCTCGCATTCTCAGTGATTACAGAGACCGAGCCTACATGGGATTGTGGGAAGTACTGCGCCATCTTCGAAGCATTCGCCGCTACATTCAACAGGCCCAACATGACATCGATGCTGAACAGCCCAATGCCCTGGTTTTCATTGACAATCCTGGGTTCAATTTGCGGGTTTGGAAATCGCTGAAGGCCTTCAGCGGCAAAGCTTTCTACTACATCGCTCCAAAAGCCTGGGCCTGGAATGCCCGTAGGGCCCAAACCCTGGTTGCGTTTGACGCTGTTTACGGCATATTGCCCTTTGAACCCGATTGGTTTGCCCAGCAGGATGTTCGCTGCACCTACATTGGCAATCCCTTGATGGATCAGATCCCCGAACAAGCGCACCAAGAAAGCAAAGAGCCCATTCTGGCCCTGCTTCCCGGTAGCCGAAAGCAAGAGGTAGAGAGTCTGCTGCCGCTCATGTTAGAGGCAGCACGGTCGTTTCCTGAATACCGCGTTGTGGTGGCCGCTACCAGTGCTTTAGACCCTTCTCTTTATCAGCAGTTGATTCCAAAAG
>Ga0222714_10001707_pt1 | contig 24481 bp, 32 predicted proteins | sample C33_3DmetaG_FD_165048 | JGI IMG/M metagenome (GOLD analysis project Ga0222714, IMG submission 165048) | Estuarine water microbial communities from San Francisco Bay, California, United States - C33_3D | ecosystem: Environmental > Aquatic > Marine > Unclassified | place: USA: California...
TGCGGTCGATGTGCGGGAAGACATCGTCAATGGCGTGATCAAGAGTTTCGTGTTCGGGTGCGCGGTGACGTGGATCGCATTGTTCGAGGGTTATGATGCGCCGCCGACTGCGGAGGGCGTCTCGGGCGCGACCACGCGCACCGTGGTAACGTCATCGCTGGCGATCCTGGGGCTGGATTTCATACTTACCTCTTTCATGTTCAGGGGTATCTAGATGGCTGGAGGTGCTTGATGGGCCGTTCAATGCTGGATTTATGGGTGGGCATATTCGTGGTGGCGGGCATTGCCGCGCTGGTGATCCTCGCGTTCAAGGTCGGCAACATGTCGAGCCTGGGCAGCGGCGAGACTTACGAGATCAGTGCCAACTTCGACAATATCGGCGGCCTGAAGCCGCGCGCGCCGATCAAGAGCGCCGGCGTGGTCGTCGGCCGGGTGAAGGAGATCACTTTCAACAACGAGCGTTTCATGGCGAAAGTGACCATGGCGATCGGCAAGGATTACAAGTTTCCGAAAGATACGACCGCGTCGATCCTGACCTCGGGACTGCTCGGCGAACAGTATGTCGGGCTGGAAGGCGGCGGGGATGACCAGTTGCTGAAGTCGGGCGACAATATCCGGTTGACGCAGTCGGCGGTGGTGCTGGAAAAACTGATTAGCCAGTTCCTGTTTGACAAGGCGGCCGAGGGCGGCACGGCGAAAAAATGACCGGGAACAAGGGTGTGGTGATGGCAAGATATTTTAATAAATTATTGATTTTATTGATATTTTTGTTCAGCGCAGGGGCTGCGGCCGCCACCGCGCCGCTGGCCCCCGATGCGCTGGCACGCAGCGTCACCGACGAAGTGCTGGCGCTGATACGCGCCGACAAGGACATCCAGTCAGGCAATACGCAGAAAGCCCGGGAACTGATCGAGAACCGGATTGCGCCGCATTTCAATTTTGCGAGCATGACCCGGCTTGCGGTCGGCAAGAACTGGAGCGCGGCGAACGCCGAGCAGCGCAAGGTCCTGGTCGCCGAGTTCCGCGCGCTGCTGGTGCAGCTGTATTCCGCGTCGCTGATGCTCTACAAGGACCAGAAAATCGAATACCGGCCGCTGAAGTTGGCGCCCGGAGACACCGACGTGGTGGTGCGTTCGCTGGTACGGCAGTCGGGCGGCGGCGAGCCGGTACAGGTGGATTACGGCATGGAAAAAACCGACGACGGCTGGAAGGTCTACAACGTCAAGATCGCCGGTGTCAGCATGGTCGAAACCTATCGCGGCACCTTCAATTCTGAATTCCAGAAAAACGGCGCGGATGGATTGATCAGGATGCTGCGCGACAAGAATCGCGCGCTGGTGGCGCAGAAGTGAGCGTTTGCGCATGATCGAATGCAGCGAGGGGCGTTGCCTGCTGAAGGGCGCCGTCAACCTCGAAACCGCGCTGTCCCTGCGCGAAGAGGGCCTGCGGCTGTTCACTGCGCCCGAGGTGACGCTGGACCTGTCCGGCGTGACCGAGGTCGATTCCGCGGCGGTCAGCCTGCTGTTTGAATGGCGGCGCGCGGCACTCGCCGCCAACCGCAGCATCCGCTACGTCAACCTTCCCGAAAACCTGATCAGCCTCGCGCGTCTCTACGGCGTTACCGAACTGGTGGGCGCAGAGTAGCGCCCCTTGCGGTGCTCCCCGCGGACGCATCGGTTTCCGGCAATGACCCACGCCATCGAAGTCATCGACGTCACCAAGCGCTACGGCGAACTGCAGGCGCTGGCCGGCGTCAGCCTGACGGTGGAGCCCGGGGAATTTTTCGGGCTGCTCGGTCCCAACGGCGCCGGCAAGACCACACTGATCAGCATACTCGCCGGGCTGACCCGTGCGAGCAGCGGCAGCGTGCGCATCATGGGGCATGACGTCACCGCGGACTATCGCGGCGCGCGGCGTGCGCTGGGCGTGGTGCCGCAGGAACTGGTGTTCGATCCGTTTTTCACGGTGCGCGAGGCACTGACCATCCAGTCCGGCTATTTCGGGCTGCGCGACAACCGCGCATGGATCGACGAGGTCATCGATAACCTGGATCTCGCCGACAAGGCCGACACCAACATGCGCGCGTTGTCCGGCGGCATGAAGCGGCGCGTGCTGGTGGCGCAGGCGCTGGTGCACAAGCCGCCGGTGATTGTGCTCGACGAGCCGACCGCGGGCGTCGACGTCGAGCTGCGGCAGGCATTGTGGCGTTTCATCCGCCGGCTGAACCGTGACGGGCACACCATCGTGCTGACCACGCATTACCTGGAAGAGGCCGAAGCGCTGTGCGGCCGGGTGGCGATGCTGAAGCAGGGCCGCATAGTCACGCTCGACCGCACCGAGAACCTGCTGCGGCTGCATTCCGGTTGTTATGTCGAACTGCGCCTCGGCGGCACGCTGCCGCCGCAGCTTGAACCGCTGGTCGCCGAACGACGCGAAGACGGCGCGATCCGGCTGGCGCTGCCCGACTATGCCGACGTCGAGCGCGTGATGGCGGCGCTGCGCGAAGCGAGTGTCGGCGTGCAGGAGATGGAGATCATGCAGCCCGATCTCGAGGAAGTGTTCGTGCAGATCATGCAGAGGTCCTGAATCGCCATGTCCGGTTTCTACACACTGTTTTACAAGGAATGGCTGCGTTTCTGGAAGGTCAGCGTGCAGACCGTGCTCGCGCCGGTGCTGACCGCGCTGCTCTACCTGCTGGTGTTCGGGCACGCGCTGCGCGGCCGGGTAGAAATTTTCCAGGGCGTCGACTACACGACTTTCCTGGTTCCCGGACTGGCGATGATGTCTGTGCTGCAGAATGCCTTCGCCAACGGCTCGTCCAGCCTGATGCAGTCCAAAATGACCGGCAACATCGTGTTCGTGCTGCTGCCGCCGCTGTCGCACCGCGAGTTTTTCCTCGCCTACCTGCTGGCCGCGATGGCGCGCGGTGTCGTCGTCGGCGCCGGTGTGTTGCTGGCCGCGGTATGGTTCATCGATCTGCCGATCGCGCATCCGCTGTGGGTGCTGCTGTTCGGCATCGCCGGCAGCGCGGTGATGGGATCGCTGGGCATCGTCGCCGGCATCTACTCCGACAAGATCGACCAGCTGGCGGCATTCACCAATTTCATCATCCTGCCGCTGACGTTCCTGTCGGGCGTGTTCTACTCGATACGCTCGCTGCCGGCGTTCTGGCAGGGCGCCTCGCACCTGAACCCGGTGTTCTACATGATCGACGGCTTCCGTTACGGTTTTTTTGGCGTGGCCGATACTTCACCGTGGCTGAGCCTGGCGATTGTCGGCGCCAGTTTTGCCGCCTTATCATTGCTGAACCTGTGGCTGCTGAAAACCGGATATAAACTGCGGCATTGAATCGGAGCAACAACCATGGTTACACCTGAAAGCATCAAACAATCCATCGCCGCCGGCCTTGATTGCCGGCACCTCGAGGTATCGGGCGACGGCCATCACTGGGAGGCGGTCATCGTCAGCGAGGCTTTCCGCGGCAAGAACAAGGTGCAGCAGCACCAGCTGGTCTACCAGGCGCTGGGCGACCGCATGCGCGAGGAAATCCACGCGCTGTCAATGAAGACCCTGACCCCCGAGCAATGGCAAGGTTGAACTGCGATGGATAAGCTGGTCATCGACGGCGGCGTGCCGCTGGCGGGCACGGTGGCGATATCGGGCGCCAAGAATGCGGCCCTGCCGATACTGACCGCGGCGTTGCTTACGGAGGATGCGCTGACCGTCGACAACGTGCCGCATCTGCGCGACGTGTCGACCATGCTCAACCTGCTGATGCAGATGGGTGTGGCAACCTCGCTCGACGAAAAGGGTGGCGTCGAACTGCGGGCCACGAAAATCAGCGCACCGGTGGCGCCGTACGAGCTGGTGAAAACCATGCGTGCTTCGGTGCTGGTGCTGGGACCGCTGCTGGCGCGGCTGGGCGAGGCGCGGGTTTCGCTGCCCGGCGGTTGCGCGATCGGGCTGCGCCCGGTTGATCAGCATTTAAAAGGCTTGCAGGCGCTGGGCGCGACCATCGCAATGGAGCACGGCTACATGATTGCGCGGGCGCAGCGGCTGAAGGGTACGCGTATCTGCATGGACCTGGTCACCGTCACCGGCACCGAGAACCTGATGATGGCGGCGACTCTGGCTGAGGGCGTGACGGTGATCGAAAACGCCGCGCGCGAACCGGAAATCCCCGATCTCGCCGCCTGCCTCACTGCGATGGGTGCAAAAATCCGCGGCGCCGGCACGGATGTGATTACGGTTGAAGGCGTGGAGCGACTGCACGGTGCGCGCCACAGCGTCATGCCGGACCGCATCGAGACCGGCACTTTCCTGGCGGCGGCTGCAGCGACCGGGGGTGATGTGCGGCTGACCGGCGTGCGTCCCGGAACGCTGGACGCCGTGCTCGACAAGCTGCGCGAGACGGGCGTGCACATCGAGACCGGCGCCGACTGGATTTATGTCCGCGCCAACGGCGTGCTGAAAGCCGCGAACGTGCGCACCGCGCCATATCCGGCGTTTCCGACCGACATGCAGGCGCAGTTCATGGCGCTGAACAGCGTGGCGCGGGGCACCGCGCGCGTGGTCGAAACCATATTCGAAAACCGCTTCATGCATGTGCAGGAACTGAAGCGCCTCGGTGCCGACATTGAGGTCGAAGGCAACACCGCGGTGATCAAGGGCGTGGCGCACCTCGACGGCGCAACGGTGATGGCCACCGACCTGCGCGCCTCTGCCAGCCTGGTCGTCGCCGGGCTGGTCGCGCGCGGCACCACCACCGTTGAACGCATTTATCATCTGGACCGCGGCTACGAACGCATCGAGGAGAAACTGTCGCGGCTGGGTGCGCGCATCCGCCGTGTGCAATGAGGGGGAGGAAATCATGCGTGATTACTGGCTGAGCAAGCTGTTTTTTGACCTGCAGGATCCGGCGAAGGCGGCCGAGTACCGAGCCGGCCGCGCGCAGGTGCTGGCGCGTTACGAGCTCGATCCGCAGGTGCGCGCCGCAGTGGAGGCCGACGACGTGGCTTACCTCGCGCCGCGGGTAAATCCCTACCTGCTGCGTTTCTATTTCCTGGTCGCCGGCATGTCCGAGGAAGAATTCCTGCGCCGCATCCGCGCTACTGGAGGCAACAATGGCTGAACTGGCAGGCATCTATGCGGCGAGCCACGGGCCGCTGATCATCCGCAAATGGGACAGCGTGCAGCCGGCGCACCAGCAGGCGCTCACCGGCGCTTTTACCGAGCTGGGCAGGCGCATCAACGCGGCGAAGCTCGATGCGCTGGTGATCATTTCACCCGACCACTGGGTCAATTTTTTCATCGACAACCTGCCGATGATCTGCATCGGCGTCGGTGAGACCCACGGCGGCCCCAATGAACCGTGGATGATGAAGGAGTTTCCGCACCAGACGCTGCCCGGGCATCCGCAGCTGGCGCGGCACATCCTCGACACCGCGCTGGAATCGGGCTTCGAGCCTTCGGTATCGCAGCGGATGATTCTTGACCACGGTTTCTGCATCCCGCTTTTGAAGGCGGGCATCGCACCGCTGCCGATCGTGCCCGTTGTGTTCAACGACATCGAGCCGCCGTTTCCGTCGGTGCGCCGCTGTTATGCCTGGGGCGAAATGCTGGCGCGGGCAATCCGCAGCATGCCCGGGTCGCTGCGCGTCGGCGTGCTGGCGAGCGGCGGCCTGAGCCATTCGGTCGGCGAGGCGACGATGGGGCTGGTGGAAGAGGAATTCGACCGCGAATGCCTGGCGCATTTCGGGGCGGGCGACCCCGATGCCTTGTGCGATTTCCTGACCGAGCGTCTGCCGCGGGTCGGCAACGGCGGTTCCGAAATCCGCAACTGGGTGGCTGCGCACGGCGCGGCCGGCGGGCGCGGTTTCGACCTGATCAATTACAGCGCGGTGCCCGAAGTCATCGTCGGCTGCGGCTTTGCAGCTTGGAATCCCGTACGCCAGGCGTGACCGCCCGCTGCAAGGCGGGATCAGCGCAGTTCGAGGTCGGCGGCGTAATCGTCGCGCTGGTAATGAAACGGTACCGGACCGTCGGGCAGGCCGCCGATGAACTGTTTGACGAAGGGATCGTCCGATTTTTTCACGTCCTCGGCGGCGCCCTGGGCCACCACCTTGCCGTCGGCGAGGAAATACACGTAGTCGATGCAGCGCAGTGATTCCTGTGCGTCGTACGACACCACGATCGAAGTCACGCCCAGCGCGTCGTTGAGGCGGCGGATCAGCTTGCCGACGACGTTGCAGGAAATCGGATCGAGGCCTGCGAACGGTTCGTCGTACATGATCAGGTCGGGATCGAGTGCCAGCGCGCGAGCAAGTCCGACCCGTCGCACCATGCCGCCCGAACACTCCGAGGGCATCAGCTGCGCGGCGCCGCGCAGGCCGACGGCGTTGAGTTTCATCAGCACCAGGTCGTTGATCATGTCTTCCGGCAGGTCGGTTTTTTCACGCATCTGGAAGGCGATGTTTTCGTATACCGAAAGATCGGTGAACAGCCCGCCCTGCTGGAACTGCATGCCCATTTTGCGGCGCAGGCGGTAGAGTGCGTCGCGGTCGACGGCGTGGATGTTTTCGCCGAGCACGGTGACAGTGCCGCGTGCCGGGCGCAGCTGCGCGCCGATCAGCCTCAGCAGCGTGGATTTTCCGCAGCCGCTGGCGCCCATGATGCCGACGACCTTGCCGCGCGGGATCGTCAGGTCGACGGACTTGAATATTTCGTTGCTGCCGTAGGAAAACGCGAGGTCGCGGATTTCCACGACGGAGTCGGTGGTCATGGCGTGTGCAGGTATGCGCAGGAACAGGAGGGGGGCAGTTTAACCGCTGCGCCTGCTTTGGGGAACCGCCGCAAGGCCGCGGCCGCAGGGAAATACGTTACAATTCAGCACTTTCCGTGCGCTGCGCCCGCGAACCGGCGGCTGCCGCCAACCGACTGATTCTGCCTGGCCATGATTACCATCGCCCTGTCCAAGGGCCGCATATTCGACGAGACGGTGCCGCTGCTGAAAGCCGCGGGCATCATTACGCGTGAAAATCCCGAAGATTCGCGCAAGCTGATCCTCGCCACCAACCGCCGCAACGTGCGCGTCATCATCGTGCGCGCCACCGACGTGCCGACCTATGTCCAGTTCGGCGGCGCCGACCTCGGTGTGGCCGGCAAGGACGTGCTCGACGAGCACGGCGGCGCGGGACTCTACCAGCCGCTCGATTTGCAGATCGCGAAATGCCGGATGATGGTCGCGGTGCGCAGGGGTTTTGATTACGCCAGCGCGGTGCGCCAGGGTGCGCGGCTCAAGGTCGCGACCAAGTACGTGCAGACTGCGCGCGAGCATTTTGCCGCGAAGGGCGTACATGTCGACCTGATCAAGCTCTACGGCTCCATGGAACTGGCGCCGCTGACGGGGCTTGCGGATGCCATCGTCGACCTCGTCAGCACCGGCGGCACGTTGAAGGCCAACGGCCTGGTCGCGGTCGAGGAGGTCGGGCCCGTCAGCTCGCGGCTGGTGGTCAATCAGGCGGCACTGAAGCTGAAACGCGCGGCGATCCAGCCGCTGATCGACACCTTTGCGCGTGCGGTCGGCTGATCATGCGCAGGCTGTCCACGACCCAGGCTGATTTCGACGTACGGCTGGCGGAACTGCTGGCCTTCGAATCGGCGCAGGACCCCAAAATCGATGCGGCTGTTGCGTCCATCCTCGCCGATGTGAAGGTGCGCGGCGACGCCGCGGTGCTCGAATACACGGCGCGCTTCGACGGCGTCAAGGCCTCCGCACTGACCGAACTGGAAATTCCGCACGCCGAACTGCAGGCCGCGCTGGCGCGCATACCCGCCGCGCGGCGCGAAGCGCTGGAGGCGGCTGCGGCGCGGGTGCGTGATTATCACGAACGGCAGCGCGCCCAGTCCTGGAGTTATACCGATGCCGAGGGCACCGAACTCGGGCAGCAGATCACTGCGCTCGACCGTGCTGGGCTCTACGTGCCCGGCGGCAAGGCGGCGTATCCCTCCTCGGTGATCATGAACGCGGTGCCGGCGAAAGTCGCCGGCGTAGCCGAGATCATCATGACGGTGCCGACGCCGCGCGGCGAAAAGAATGACCTGGTGCTGGCGGCCGCGGCGATCTGCGGCGTCGACCGCGTGTTCACCATCGGTGGCGCGCAGGCGGTGGCGGCGCTGGCCTACGGCACGGCGACGATACCGCAGGTCGACAAGATCGTCGGCCCCGGCAACGCCTATGTCGCGGCGGCGAAACGCCGCGTGTTCGGCGTGGTCGGCATCGACATGGTAGCCGGCCCCTCGGAAATCCTGGTGGTATGCGACGGTTCCACCGATCCCGACTGGGTGGCGATGGACCTGTTCTCGCAGGCCGAACACGACGAACTGGCGCAGGCCATACTGCTCGCGCCGGACACAAAATACATCGATGCCGTTGCCGCCAGCATCGCGCAGCAGCTCAAGGACATGCCGCGGCGCGGGGTGATCGAGGCCTCGCTCAACGGTCGTGGCGCGCTGATCGCGGTGCGCGACCTCGACGAGGCCTGTGCGCTGGTCAACCGCATCGCGCCGGAACACCTGGAACTGTCGGTGGAAAATCCGCAGGCCCTGCTGCCGAAGATCCGCCACGCCGGCGCGATATTCCTCGGCCGCTACACCTCCGAGGCGCTGGGAGATTACTGCGCGGGTCCCAATCACGTACTGCCGACCTCGCGCACCGCGCGGTTTTCCTCGCCGCTGGGGGTCTACGATTTCCAGAAACGTTCGAGCGTTATCGGCGTCTCACGCGCAGGTGCGAAAAAACTGGGCGGGATCGCCACCGTGCTGGCCGAGGGCGAAGGCCTGACCGCGCACGCAAAATCGGCAGCTTACCGGATGAAATGAGGGCGGGCGCCGCACATCTGCGGTGCCGCATCTGAGATGGCGAAAAATCCCAAAGACATCATCCGCGGCGAAATCCTCGCGCTGAAGGCATACCACGTGCCCGACGCCTTGGGGCTGGTCAAACTCGACGCGATGGAAAACCCGTACCGGCTGCCGGAACCGCTGCGCGGCGAACTTGGCGCGGTCGCCGGCGCTGCCGAGATCAACCGCTATCCCGATCCCGGCGCGCAACGGCTGAAAACGCGGCTGCGCACGGTGCTGCGCGTGCCGGCCGGTGCGGACCTGCTGCTTGGCAACGGTTCCGACGAGATTATCCAGATGCTGGCCATGGCGGTGGCGAAACCCGGGGCGGCGATGCTCGGTGTCGAGCCGGCGTTCGTGATGTTCCGCATGATCGCCACCTTCTGCGGGCTGCGTTTTACCGGCGTGCCATTGAAGCCCGACTTTTCGCTCGACTGCGATGCGATGCTCGCGGCAATTGAGTCCGAGCAGCCGGCGCTGGTGTTCATTGCCTATCCCAACAATCCCACCGGCAACCTGTTCGATGCCGCGGCGATCGAACGCATCATTGCCGCGGCGCCGGGCCTCGTCGTCGTCGACGAGGCCTACCATGCCTTTGCGCAGCAGACCTTCATGGACCGGCTGGAGCGGTTTCCCAACCTGCTGGTGATGCGCACGCTGTCGAAGTCCGGACTCGCCGGCCTGCGGCTGGGCATGCTCGCCGGCGCGCCGGCGTGGCTCAGTCACATCGACAAGGTGCGGCTCCCGTATAATGTCAACGTGCTGACGCAACTTGCCGCCGAAAAGGTTTTGCAGCATGACGCGCTGCTCGACGAGCAGGCGGCGGCTTTGCGCGCCGGACGTGAACGCATGCAGGCTGACCTCAAATCGGTTCCCGGTGTCACCGCGTTTCCCAGCGCCGCCAATTTCATCCTGTTCCGCGTCGCCCGGGCGACTGCGGTGTTCGAGAAACTGAAGCAGCGCGGCGTGCTGATCAAGAACCTCGACGGTTCTCACCCGGCGCTGGCGGACTGCCTGCGCGTCACCGTCGGCACGCCCGAAGAGAATGCGCAGTTCATCGCGGCCTTGCGCGCCGCCGTCTGAGGTCACCGGCCATCATGCCCACGAAAAACCGCACAGCAACCGTCGTTCGCGACACCCAGGAAACGCAGATTACCGTCAAGCTCGATCTCGACGGCAGCGGTCGCGCCAAACTGGCCAGCGGCGTGCCCTTCCTCGACCACATGCTTGACCAGATCGCACGCCACGGCCTGGTCGATCTCGATATCAGGGCCAAGGGCGACCTGCACATCGACGCGCACCACACCGTCGAGGACATCGGCATCACGCTGGGACAGGCTTTTGCCAAGGCGATCGGCGACAAGAAAGGCGTGCGCCGCTACGGCCACGCCTACGTGCCGCTCGACGAGGCGCTGTCGCGCGCGGTGATCGACCTGTCGGGCCGCCCCGGACTGGAAATGAGCGGAAAGTTCACGCGCGCGCGCGTCGGCGAGTTCGACGTCGACCTGGTGCGCGAATTTTTCCAGGGTTTCGTCAACCATGCGCTGGTCACTCTGCACCTCGACAACCTCAAAGGCACGAACACCCACCACCAGGTGGAGACGCTGTTCAAGGCCTTCGGCCGCGCGTTGCGCATTGCGGTGGAGCGGGATCCGCGAGTCAAAGGTGTGCCGTCCACCAAAGGGAAGCTGTAGCCTGTTCCCGGCATCTCCCTCCGCACCGGCGCAAGCCGCGAAACCCCACGTTTCAAGATGACCACAGACATCGCAGTGATCGACTACGGCATGGGCAACCTGCGCTCGGTGTCCAAGGCCATTGAACATGTCGCGCCCGGGCGCAGCGTTGTGGTCACCAGCGATCCGGCTACGGTTGCGGCCGCCGAGCGCGTGGTGTTCCCGGGACAGGGCGCGATGCCCGACTGCATGCGAGAAATGGAAGCGCGTGGCCTGCACGAAGCGATTGTCGCCGCGGCGCGCAGCAAGCCTTTTCTCGGCATCTGCATCGGCCTGCAGATGCTGTTCGAGCGCAGTGAGGAGGGTGATACCGCCGGACTGGGACTTCTGCCCGGCGTGGTGCGGCGTTTCCCGGCGGCGCAGATGGTCGATGCCGGAGGTGAAAAGCTCAAGGTGCCGCACATGGGCTGGAATGAAGTCGAGCAGGGCATGGCGCATCCGCTGTGGACCGGCATCCCGGACCGCAGCCGCTTCTATTTCGTGCACAGTTTTTTTCCGCAGCCGTCGGACGAGGGCATCGTTGCCGGCTGGAGCGCGTATCCGTTCCGTTTTGCCTGCGCGGCGGCGCGTGACAACCTGTTCGCCGTGCAATTCCATCCCGAGAAAAGTCACACCGCGGGCCTGCAACTGTTACAGAACTTCGTGGCGTGGAAGCCGGTGGTGCGCTGATCGCCCGAAAACGGTGCGCATTTAACGGCCTGATTCGGGCTTGCAAACACCGTGCCTGTAGTATCATTGGGCCAACACAATGCATTTCGCAGACGACACCACGATTTTATTGACCTGTCGCTGATCTCTCCGGCCTCCGTTCACGGCCCGATCCGCTTTCTCTCATCGCCCAAACCCATGCTGATCATTCCCGCCATCGATTTGAAGGACGGCAAGTGCGTACGCCTGAAGCAGGGCGACATGAATGATGCCACGGTGTTTTCGGAAGACCCCGGTGCCATGGCAAAGCAATGGCTGGATCAGGGTGCGCGCCGTCTCCATGTGGTCGACCTCAATGGCGCCGCCGCCGGCAAACCGAAGAACGAGGCGGCAATAAGGGCCATCGTCAGGGCGGTGGGCGGCGACCTGCCGATCCAGTTGGGTGGCGGCATCCGCGACCTCGACACCATCGAGGCCTACATCGACGCCGGCATCAGCTACATCATCATCGGCACTGCCGCGGTGAAAACACCGGGCTTCCTGCAGGAAGCCTGCACCGCGTTCCAGGGCCACATCATCGTCGCCCTCGATGCCAAGGACGGCAAGGTTGCGGTCGATGGCTGGTCGAAAATGACCGGCCATGACGTCGTCGATCTGGCGAAGAAATTCGAGGATTACGGCGTCGAGGCGGTGATCTACACCGACATCGGCCGCGACGGCATGCTGACCGGGGTCAATATCGAAGCCACGGTGGCGCTGGCGCGGCAACTCAATGTACCTGTGATTGCCAGTGGCGGCATTACCGATCTCGATGATGTCAAAAAACTCTGTGCCGTCGAGTCCGAAGGCATCACCGGGGCCATTACCGGGCGTGCGGTGTACCAGGGCACGCTGAAATTCGCCGAAGCGCAGAAGCTCGCCGACAAGTTAAGCAAGAAGGACTGAGTCGTCCGCGGCAGACGCTTTTTATGGGCCTCGCCAAGCGCATCATCCCCTGCCTCGACGTCACCGCCGGCCGCGTGGTCAAGGGCGTCAATTTCGTCGAACTGAAAGATGCCGGTGATCCGGTCGAAGTTGCGCGCCGCTACGACGACCAGGGCGCCGACGAACTGACTTTCCTCGACATTACCGCCAGCAGCGACGACCGCGACCTGATCCTGCACATCATCGAAGCGGTGGCGGCGCAGGTGTTCATCCCGATGACCGTGGGCGGCGGCGTGCGCTCGGTGGACGATGTGCGGCGGCTGCTCAATGCCGGCGCCGACAAGGTCAGCATCAATACTTCCGCGGTGCAGAACCCGCAACTGGTTGCGGATGCCAGCGGACGCTACGGCGCGCAGTGCATAGTCGTCGCGGTGGACGCAAAACGTGTCGCCGCTGACGGGCCGCTGCGCTGGGAGGTCTACACCCACGGCGGCCGCAAGGCGACGGGGCTCGACGCGCTCGAGTGGGGAAAGAAGATGCAGGCCCTGGGTGCCGGTGAAATCCTGCTCACCAGCATGGATCGCGACGGCACGCGCGCCGGCTTCGACCTCGAACTGACCCGCGCTTTTTCCACGGCGCTGGACATTCCGATCATCGCCAGCGGCGGCGTCGGCAACCTCGAACATCTGGCTGACGGTGTCACCATAGGCCGCGCAGACGCGGTCCTGGCGGCGAGCATTTTCCACTACGGCGAATACACGGTGCGCCAGGCCAAGGAATGCATGGCCCGGCGCGGCATCGAAGTCCGCTTGTAACTCTTTAAAAAAACAATTAAAATCAAATAGTTACAATTTATACCGCAGCTTTGCGCGGTGATCGTGCGACAACATGGCGAACGACTGGCTGGACCGCATACACTGGAACAAGGACGGGCTGATCCCCGTGGTGACGCAGGAGACGGGCTCCGGGCGCGTGCTGACCGTGGCATGGGCGAATCGCGAAGCGCTGCAGCGCACGGCGGCCAGCGGCGAGGCCCACTACTGGTCGCGTTCGCGGAAGAAACTGTGGCACAAGGGTGAGGAGTCCGGCCACGTGCAGAAAGTGCGCGCGATCCGGCTCGATTGCGACCAGGACGTGGTGCTGATCGAAGTCGAGCAGGTCGGCGGCATTGCCTGCCACACCGGCCGGCACAGCTGCTTTTTCTACGAACTGCGCGACGGAAACTGGGTGGAAACCGATCCGGTGCTGAAGGATCCCAAGACGATATACGGCAAATAATGGCGACCATCGACAAGGACATATTGCTGAAACTGGGCGAAACCATCGCTGCGCGCAAGGGTGCGGACGCGGCGGGTTCGTACGTCGCCGGCCTGCTCGCCAAGGGCGAAGACGCCATCCTGCGCAAGGTGCTCGAGGAGGCGGCCGAAACGCTGCTCGCCTCCAAGGAGGGTGATAAACTCCATGTCGTCCGGGAGACGGCCGACCTGTGGTTTCACACCCTGGTGCTGCTGGCCTGGCATGGCGCCGGCCCCGAGGATGTGCTTGCCGAACTGCAGCGGCGCGAAGGCGTGTCCGGAATCGCTGAAAAGGCGTCACGCAAATAGACGGTAACCCCGTGCACGGGCACGGATGATGAGGAGCGTGTTATGGGTTCGTTCAGCATTTGGCACTGGTTGATCGTGTTGCTGGTCGTGGTGCTGGTGTTCGGCACCAAGAAGCTGCGCAACATCGGTTCCGATCTCGGCGGCGCGGTCAAGGGGTTCAAGGACGGCATGAAATCGGAAGAAGGCAAGACCGACCAGGCCAAGGGCGAAATTCCGCCTTCCACCGGCCAGACCATCGACGGCGAATCGCGCAAGGAAACCACGAAATCGTGAATGGCGGGACGTGACGCGCAGCAGCGCAGCAGTGCTCCGCGCCGGCTGCGCGGCTCCGCATTTCACGCTTCATCGGTGATGGTAACGCTCCATGTTTGACATCGGCTTCTCCGAACTGATGGTCATCGCCGTGGTGGCGCTGATCGTCATCGGTCCGGAACGCCTGCCCAAGGTGGCGCGCACGGTCGGCCACCTGTTCGGCCGCATGCAGCGTTATGTCAACGACGTCAAGTCAGACATCAGCCGCGAGATGGCGCTCGACGACCTGCGCAAGCTGCAGGCGTCGATGCAGGACACCGCACGGTCGATCGAGGAGTCGGTCAACCAGGAAGTGCGTTCCGCGGAAGACGAAATGAACCGCATATCCGCCGACACCCAGGCCGCAGTTCCCGAAGTCGCCCAAGCGGACACGCCGGCAACGCCGACGGAAGCGGCGCCCGCCGCTGCCCCGGGTGACCCCGCCAAGCCGGCACAGCCATCGTGAGCGAAGACACCTTCATTTCCCACCTGGTCGAGCTGCGCGACCGCCTGCTGCGCGCCCTGATCGCGTTCGGCCTGGTGCTTTTGGTGCTGGTGCCGTTCGCCTCCGAACTCTACGACCTGCTGGCAACACCGATGATGAGCGCCCTGCCCGAGGGGTCGAAAATGATTGCCACCGGCGTGGTGACGCCGTTCCTGGTGCCGATCAAGGTGGCGATGATGGTGGCCTTCGTCATCACGCTGCCGTACCTGCTCTACCAGGCCTGGTCCTTCGTCGCGCCGGGCCTCTATCTGCACGAAAAGCGCCTGGTGCTGCCGCTGGTGGTGGCCAGCACCGTGCTGTTCGTGATCGGCATCGCCTTCTGCTACTTCTTCGTGTTCAACACGGTGTTCCATTTCATCAACCAGATCGCGCCGAAAAGCATCTCGGTGGCGCCGGACATCGAGAATTACCTGAATTTCGTGCTGACGATGTTCATGGCGTTCGGCCTGACTTTCGAAACGCCGATCGTGGTGGTGATGCTGACGCGCATGGGCGTCGTCACGCTGGAACAGCTGCGCGGCATCCGCTCCTATTTCATCGTCATCGCGTTCGTGATTGCAGCGATCGTCACTCCGCCCGACGTGGTGTCGCAGCTGCTGCTGGCGATCCCGATGTGCCTGCTGTTCGAAGTCGGACTGCTGGCTGCGCGTTTCGTGCCGAAACGTGCGGCGGCGGATAACGGCGATTACCAGCCGCCGTCAGACGCGGAGCAGGATGCCGAACTCGACCGCGTCGAGGCCGAAGAGCGCCGCCGCGCCGGGTCCTGACCCGGCTACTCTGTCCTGCGCTGTTTTTGCGCCGGACGTTTGCCGACGGTCACCCGCAGGTCCATACCCCTGGTTTCGCGCACCACCCGCAGCGTCGCCGGCTGTCCGGGCACCAGCGCCGCTATCAGGTTGAGCATGGTCGCCGAATCGGTGACCGGCTTGCCGTCGACGGCAACCAGTATGTCGCCCACCTTCATGCCGGCACGGTCGGCCGGGGTGCCGCGGAAGACTTCGGTGATCAGCGCGCCGCGCGTTCCCGGCATTTTGAATGAGTCGGCGATTTCCTTGGTCATGTCCTGCACGCCGACGCCGATCCAGCCGCGTTGCACGGAGCCCGTCTGGATGATCTGCTCCATCACCGATTTTGCGGTGCCTGCCGGTATCGCGAAGCCGATGCCCAGTGATGCGCCGCCCGGGGTTTTCGAGTAGATCGCCGTGTTGATGCCGATCAGGTGGCCGCTGGCATCGACCAGCGCGCCGCCCGAATTGCCGGGGTTGATCGCGGCATCGGTCTGGATGAAGTTTTCAAAGGTATTGATGCCGAGATGGCTGCGGCCCAGCGCGCTGACGATGCCCAGCGTCACTGTCTGGCCGACGCCGAAGGGGTTGCCGATTGCGAGCACCACGTCACCTACGCGCGCACTGTCCGGGGCGGCGAATGTGATGGCCGGCAGCTTGGGCAGGTCGATCTTGAGCACGGCGAGATCGGATTCGGGATCGGTGCCGACCACTTTCGCCGGCACGCGGCGCGTGTCGGCGAGCGCGACCTCGATGCCGTCGGCGGCATCAACGACGTGGCTGTTTGTCAGGATGTAGCCCGATTCGCTGACGATGACGCCCGAACCGAGATTTGTGCTGGGCTGGCTCTGCGCTTCCTGGTCGCCAAAGAAAAACCGGAACAGCGGATCGTCGCGCAGCGGATGCTGCTGGGCCCTGACTGCCTTGGAGGTGAACACGTTCACCACCGCCGGCATGGCTCTGCGCGCAGCCTCGCTGTACGACGCGGCGCGCGGGGCGGCGCTTTCCGCCGCAGGCTGCTTGACGGTGATCACCGCATTCTGCGCGGGGCCGTTGCCGCCGAGGAGTTCGGGGCGCAGCGTGCTGACCACGAACAGTGCGGCAAGGCAGATCGTCGCGGTTTGGCAGAATATGAGCCAGAGATTTTTCATGGTGCGGCCGGTAGGGTGGTGGCGGTTACAATGAATAATTGCAGGGTCAGCGGCGGGTTTTCCGTGCCCGCCGGATCACAATTGCGCGAAAGGGATCATGGAACGCACAGTGCTCGATACTTATCTTTGCGGTTTCCTACAAGTCCCTGATTTCCGGGATTATTGCCCAAACGGCCTGCAGGTGGAAGGCCGCGCGCAGGTGGCCGGCATCGTCACCGGCGTCACCGCGTCGGCGGCGCTGATCGATGCCGCGATAGCGGCCGGCGCCGACGCGCTGATCGTGCATCACGGCTATTTCTGGCGCGGCGAGGATGCACGCATCACCGGCATGCGTCGCGCCCGCATCGGCCGCCTGATCGCGCATGACCTCAACCTGTTTGCCTACCACCTGCCGCTGGATGCCCACCCCGAGGTCGGCAACAACGTCGCGCTGGCGCGGCAGCTGGGCCTGACGCTTGCCGGGCGTTTCGGCGAACAGGATGTAGGCGCACACGGCGCTGCCGGCGACGGCATGACGCTCGACGGGTTCGGGAAACACGTGGGGCGCGTACTCGGACGCACGCCGCTGGTCCTCGGCGACCCGGCAAAACCGCTGCGGCGCATCGCCTGGTGCACCGGTGCTGCGCAGGGCATGTTCGAGCAGGCCGTCGCGCTCGGCGTCGACGCCTACCTGAGCGGGGAAATTTCGGAACAGACCGCGCACATCGCGCGGGAGTCGGGCGTCGCCTACATCGCGGCCGGGCATCACGCCACCGAGCGTTACGGCGTGCAGGCGCTGGGCGCGCACCTGGCGCAGCGTTTCGGCCTGGTGCACCGCTTCATCGACGTGGACAATCCGGCATAAGCGGCTGCGATGGGCCGTGGTGCAGGGGCGGGGCGGTTACATTTTGTAACAAAATCCCGCGTCCGCCGCCGCCGCATCGGCCTAACATGGGATTTTCCGGAAACTGCCGGGAGGGAACATGCGTGTAGCCGTGATTGCCGCCCTGGCCGCGGCGATGGCGACAGCCAGTCTGGATGCCGATGCCGGCGGCCGGCGCCATCACCATCATCGTGGGCACATCGGGGTGTACATCGGGGCGCCGCTGTTGCTGGCGCCATTCTGGGTGTCGCCCCGGCCTTATTATCACGCGCCGCCGGTGGTGGTGCGCGAGCGGGTCATCGTCCGCGAACCGCTGGTGTTCTACGACGAGCACGGCAATCCGGTGCCGCCGGACCGGCCCCAGGCGGCAGTGCCGCCCCGCGCGGCAGCGCCGACCTGGTTTTTCTGTCCCGACAGCCAGGCCTATTATCCGTACGTGCAGGACTGCGCTTCGCCGTGGCAGCGTGTGGTACCGCACCCGCCGCCGGCAAACTGAAACCCGTCAGTCAATTCTTAAGCCGCACGTGATGGGCGAGGTTTTCGCAATCCTCGTCGGTTTTCAGCCCGGCGGCGCGGATGCCGTGCGCTGCAAGTTCCTCGTCGCGCTCCTGGGTGTCGCCGGTCACCCCGACCGCGCCCAGCAGTTCGCCGTCTGCGGCGCGGATCAGCATGCCGCCGCCTTCGGCAAAGATCCGGTCCTCTGAAGCCTTGAACAGGAAATCCATGAACAGCGGGCGCTGTTCGGCGCGCACGCGCACCAGGCTGGATGAACGGCCCAGCGCCAGCGCGGCGTAGGCCTTTCCGGTCGCCATTTCGAAACGCATCATCGACGAACCGTCTTCCTTCTTGAAGGCCTTGATCACCGCGCCGGGCTCCATGATCACCACCGATACCGGCCGGCACTGCAGTTCGCGCGCGCGAACAAGCACTGCATCAATGATTTTTTCTGACTGCGCGAGGGTTATCAGAGCCATGGCTTTCTCCTAGAATGGCGATATGCTGCCATAATCCGGGGCAGCAGACTCAGCGGGTTGCCACGGCAATCAACCGTAATGCATAAAAGTTGACGAGGAGAATAAACATGAAAATCTCAATCGCAGGAAAATTGCTGCTCGGTGCTGCGCTGGCATCGACAGCACTGCCTTCCTGGTCCGCGGACGCCTATCCGTCGCGCCCCGTACGCTTTCTCGTAGGCTTCGGTGCCGGCGGCGCCAACGACCTGGTCGCGCGGCTGGTCGCCACGCATCTCGGTCCGCGCCTGGGCCAGCAGGTCGTTGTCGACAACCGTCCCGGCGCCGGCGGCATGATTGCGCACGAAATCCTGGCGAATGCGACGCCGGACGGCCAGACCATGGTGCTGGCGGCAGTGTCCGCGCTTGCCATGGGCCCGGCTCTGCGCGGCCGTTCGCCGTACGACTCGGTGCGCGACTTTGCGCCGGTGGCGCAGGTCGTGGACGCGGTCACCCTGCTGTCCGCACATCCGTCGAAGGGATCCAAGTCGCTCAAGGATTTTGTGGATCGTGCGAAACGCGAACCCGGCAAACTGACCGTCGGCAATCCGGGGATCGGCAGCATCGGCCATCTCGCCTTCGAATTGTTCAACACGTCCGCGGGCATCAAGATCATCAGCGTTCCGTACAAGAGCGGCGGGCTGGCGGCGACGGCCGCGGTTGGCGGGCAGGTGGAACACCTGGTCGGGATCATTTCATCGGGAGCGCCGCATGTGAAGGCGGGCAGGCTGCGTGGCCTGGGCGTTACCAGCCCGAAACGTTCGAGTGCGCTGCCGGACGTGCCGACGATTGCTGAACAGGGTTACCCCGGTTTTGAGGCGAGCGGCTGGCTCGGCATCGCGTTTCCGGCCGGCACACCGGCGCCTATCGTCCAGCGCATGTACAAGGAAGTCGCCGCAGTGATGGCGTCGCCCGAGGTGCAGTCCACGCTCGACCTCAGGGGGCTCGACCTGGTCATGAAGAATCCCGCGGAATTCCGCAACTACATCAAGGCCGAAGTGCCGCGCTGGGAAAAACTGGTCAAGGACGCCGGCCTCCGGGCGAACTGACTGCCGCAGTTGCCAGAACGTCTGCTGCGGGCCGTGCCGCGCCGGTCCGCAGCAGTCAATTCAAGCGGTTGAATTGATTGGGATTTTTCAATTTCCGCTTAACTTTCTCCCCGCGCCGCGTGTAAAATGCCGTGTTTTTCGCAGACACAGCATTTTCAGGGGAGTTTCCGGAATGTCCGAGAAGGATACTGATCAAGGCAAGCGGCAGTTCCTGGTCGCCGCCTCCACCGTGGCCGGCGGCGTGGCCGCGGGCGCGGGCGCAGTACCGTTTGTGGCGAGCATGTTTCCGTCGGAGCGCGCAAAGGCCGCCGGCGCGCCGGTGGAAGTGGACCTGAGCACTATCGCTCCCGGCGAACGCAAGACCATCGAATGGCAGGGCAAGCCGGTGTGGATCGTCCGCCGCACCAAGGAAATGCTCGAGACCATACGCGCCAATGACGGCAACGTCGCCGATCCCGAGTCGAAAAAGAAAATGCAGCCGGATTACGCGGCCAACGAAATGCGCGCGATCAAGGACGAGTACCTGGTCGTCGTCGGCATCTGCACCCATCTCGGCTGTTCGCCGGTGGAAAAATTCGCGAAGCAGGCCGAAGCCTTTGACCCGAACTGGCAGGGCGGCTTTTACTGCCCGTGCCACGGTTCGCTGTTCGACCTCGCGGGCCGCGTCTACAAGAACAAGCCCGCCCCCGACAACCTGGTGGTGCCACCCTACAAATACCTGTCCGACACCCGCATCCTCGTCGGCGACGACAGCAAGGGAGCGTAAGCGAACATGGCGGCTACCAAAAAAGAACCTGTCGAGTTCACCGGCGCCGGACCGCTCAACGCCCCGATCAGCGGCGTGCTGACCTGGGTCGACCAGCGCTTCCCCCTGATGTCGCTGTGGCGCGACCACCTGTCGCAGTACTACGCGCCGAAGAACTTCAACTTCTGGTACTTCTTCGGCTCGCTGGCGATGCTGGTGCTGGTGATCCAGATCGTCACCGGCATCTTCCTGGTGATGCACTACAAGCCGTCGGCGGCGGAAGCCTTCGCCTCGGTCGAATACATCATGCGCGACGTGCCCATGGGCTGGTTCATCCGCTATATGCATTCGACCGGCGCCTCGGCGTTTTTCATCGTGGTCTACCTGCACATGTTCCGCGGCCTGCTCTACGGCTCGTACCGCCAGCCGCGCGAGCTGATCTGGATCTTCGGCATGCTGATCTACCTGTGCCTGATGGCCGAGGCCTTCTTCGGCTACCTGCTGCCGTGGGGCCAGATGTCGTTCTGGGGCGCGCAGGTGATCATCAACCTGTTCGATGCGCTGCCGCTGATCGGGCCCGACCTGTCGACCTGGATCCGCGGCGACTTCGTGATTTCGGACGCCACGCTCAACCGTTTCTTCGCCTTCCACGTGATCGCGCTGCCGCTGGCGCTGCTCGGCCTGGTGGCCGCGCACATCATGGCGCTGCATGAAGTCGGGTCGAACAACCCCGATGGCGTCGAGATCAAGAAGCACAAGGACGCGCAGGGCCGGCCGCTCGACGGCATCCCCTTCCACCCGTACTACACCGTCAAGGACATCGTCGGCGTTGTGGTATTCCTGTTCCTGTTCTTCCTGGTGGTGTTCTTCATGCCGGAGATGGGCGGGTATTTCCTCGAATACAACAACTTCATTCCGGCCGATTCGCTGAAGACGCCGCCGCACATCGCGCCGGTGTGGTACTTCACGCCGTATTACTCGATCCTGCGCGCGATCACCGAGGACTTCATGCTGGTGCTGGCGATCGGCGTGGCCGCATATACCGCGCTGATCTGGTTCACGGTGCGCGACCGGCGCATCGGGATGGCCGCGGTGGCGATCGGCCTGGTGGTGATCGCGCTGATGAAAGGCGGCATCATCGAAGCCAAGGTCTGGGGCGTGGTGATGATGGGCCTGGCGACGCTGATCTTTTTCCTGCTGCCGTGGCTGGACCGCAGCCCGGTGAAGTCTATCCGCTACAAGGGCCCGCTGTTCCGTACCGCGCTGACGGTGTTCGTGATCACCTTCATTGTCCTCGGTTACTACGGAGTGCAAGTGGTGACGCCGGTCGGTACGCTGATCTCGCAGATCGGCACGCTGCTCTATTTCGCGTTTTTCCTGCTGATGCCTTGGTACTCGGTAATGGACAAGACCAAACCCGAGCCTGATCGCGTGACCATGTGATGGCTAAAAATATGTTTAAAATCAATAAGCTAATTGCTGTCCTGCTGTTTGTGCCAGCGCTCGCGCTGGCCGCCGGCGACCACGTGCAGCTCGACCGCGCGCCGATCGACGAAGAAGACCAGGCGTCGCTGCAGCGCGGCGCACGGCATTTCGTCAACTACTGCCTGAATTGCCACAGCGCGAACTACATGCGCTACAACCGGCTGCAGGACATCGGCCTCGCACCCCAGCAGATCCTCGACAACCTGGTGTTTACCGGGGTCAAGGTCGGCGACCTGATGACCATTGCGATGGATCCCAAGGATGCCAAGAGCTGGTTCGGCGCGACGCCGCCCGACCTGTCGGTGACCGCGCGCTCGCGCGCTTCCGCAGACGGCAGCGGCGCCGACTGGCTGTATACCTACCTGCGCGGCTTCTACCGCGACGCCGCGCGGCCCACCGGCTGGAATAACACGGTGTATCCCAATGTCGGCATGCCGCACGCGCTGTGGGAACTGCAGGGCGAGCAGGTGCTGGTCGAACGCAAGGTGCAGGGCGCGGGTTACCTGAAAACCGAGATGGCGCTGAAACTGGACCGGCCCGGCACGCTGAGCCCGGCAGAATACGACGAAATGGTCGCCGACCTGGTGAACTACATGGTGTTCATGGGTGAACCCGTGCGCAGCGATCGCAAGACCATCGGCATGCTGGTGCTGACCGCGCTGGGTCTGCTGTTCCTGCTGGTTTATGCACTGAAGAAGGAGTACTGGAAAGACGTGCACTGATTTCCAGTCCCGCGATCCGGGGCCGTGCGCGTAACCGCGTCACGGCCCCTTTGTTCCTCTGCCGCCCCGATAAACGACCTGCTGACGCCGCACTGCTACGGAAAACCCCATCATGATGACACTCTACTCGGGCACCACCTGCCCCTTCAGCCAACGCTGCCGCTTCGTGCTCTACGAAAAAGGCATGGATTTCCAGATCATCGACGTCGACCTGTTCAACAAGCCGGAAGACCTCGCGGTGATGAACCCTTACAACCAGGTGCCGGTGCTGGTCGAGCGCGACCTGATCCTCTACGAATCGAACATCATCAACGAATATATCGACGACCGCTTTCCGCATCCGCAGCTGATGCCGGCCGATCCGGTGATGCGCGCCCGCGCCCGCCTGTTCCTGTTCCGCTTCGAGCAGGAGATGTTCTCGCACGTGACGGCGATCGAGAAGGGCACGCAGAAACAGGCCGACAAGGGCCGCCAGACCATCCGCGACAGCCTGACCCAGATCGCGCCGGTGTTCGCCAAGCAGAAATACATGCTGGGCGAGGAGTTCTCGATGCTCGACGTCGCCATTGCGCCGCTGCTGTGGCGCCTCGACCACTACGGCATCCAGCTCGGCAAGCAGGCCGCGCCGCTGATGAAATACGCCGAACGCCTGTTCAGCCGGCCGGCGTACATCGACGCGCTGACGGCTTCCGAGAAGGTGATGCGGAAGTAGTACGCAGCAGATGGCCGAACGTTCCACCAAGCCGTATCTGATCCGCGCCGTCCACGAATGGGCCTGCGACAGCGGCCTGACGCCGTACCTGTCGGTGAAGGTCGATGAAAACACGCGGGTGCCCGTCGAACACGTCAAGAACGGCGAGATCGTGCTCAACCTCAGCTATGACGCCACCCACAAGCTGACCATAGGCAACGACCTGATCCAGTTTTCGGCGCGCTTCGGCGGGGTGTCGCGCGAATGCTCGGTGCCGATGTCGGCGGTGACGGGCATATTCGCCCGCGAAAACGGGCAGGGCATGATCTTCCCCGCTGAATCGGAAGCCCAGTCCACGGCTCCCGCTGCTGCGGCGCAACCTCAAGCTGCCCCGGAAAAACCCGACGACCCGAAACCGGACGCGCCCGCGCCCGGCGGCCGGCCGCGCCTGCAGGTCGTCAAATAGCCGCAACTCCGGAGCGGTTTGACACCGCCCGGCACGCGTCGCAGAATCTGCCGACGTCGCCTCCCACGCAGGACAAACACAAGCGCCGCTGCAGCGGCCGCCGCGGCGCATGCTCAGCGCACAGTCGCAGTCCGGCATCAGGAGGAAGTCATGCTGACCCCAGAAGAGCTAGCGCAGGTATCGCCTGCGGAATCGAGTATTTTCCCGTCGCCGATCCCGGTGCAATGCGTATCCAGCGACGAATACATGCCCTGCCCGCAGACCGAGAAACAGAAGGAATTCGAGGCGCGCGTCAAGGAATACGGCAGTGAACTGGCGAAGAAGCAGGGGCTGACCCGTCGCCGGTTTTTCCAGAGCGCCGCCGGCATGGCCGCGGCCTTCGTTGCAATGAATGAAACCTATGGCCCGATGTACATGGTGAGCCGCGCCGAGGCGGCGACGCCGGACATGGCCAATGAGCGGGCGAAGGCGCTGAAGAACCAGTTCATCATGGACATGCACACCCATTTCCTGCGCGACGACACGCCGGTCAAGACCTTCATCGCGCAGCGCGCCACCGTCGGCAAACTCGGCTGGAATTCCTACCTCGCCGAAAAGGAGCAGACCATTGATGACCTGAAATTTCCGAACTACTTCAAGGAAATCTTCATGGACAGCGACACCAAGGTCGCCTGCATCAGCGGTTCGTATTCTGTGGATCCGAAGTATTCCTTCCTGACCAACGACATGAAGTATGCCGCGCGCGAAAAGGTCAACAAGGAATCCGGCACCAGGCGCATGTTCTCTCACGCGATCTTCACCCCGGGGCACCCGGGCTGGCTCGACAAGGTGGAAGAGGAGCAGGCGCGCCTCAATCCCGATTCGTGGAAGGGCTACACCATCGGCGACAACACCAACAAGCACCTGTCG
>Ga0222714_10001708_pt1 | contig 24477 bp, 18 predicted proteins | sample C33_3DmetaG_FD_165048 | JGI IMG/M metagenome (GOLD analysis project Ga0222714, IMG submission 165048) | Estuarine water microbial communities from San Francisco Bay, California, United States - C33_3D | ecosystem: Environmental > Aquatic > Marine > Unclassified | place: USA: California...
TCAGCCCTGCGACTCCTCCGCCGCGGCCGAGACGGTCTCCCTGGCCGCATCGACACCCGCACGATACGCGGCCTTGGAACGCTGGAGCTTGTCCTCGAGCTCCTCACGCGCCGACAGCGCGGCCTCCCGGCCCGCACGCACCGCTTCGCGCACATCGTCGTACCGGGTCGAAACCCCCTCGCGCGCTTCACCCAGGCGCTCCTCGAGCTGCCGCTGCGCCTCGCGGACGCGCTCCTCGGCAGCCACTCGGAGTCTCCGGGCCTGCTCCTTGATCTCCTCCTGGGTCTCCTCGCCGGAGCGGGGTGCGAAGAGCAGCGCGAGACCGGCGCCGATCATCGCGCCCAGCAGAAAGGAGCCGACGCCACCGCCGCGCTCGCGCTCGATGACGATGTAGGGAACTTCGTCCTGATCTCTCATCTCGTCTGCCTCCGTCGCCCGGTTCGAAAGGAAGTGGGCTTGCCTCACTGAAAGTAACGAGGGCACCGTGGGTCGGCACCCGCCCGTTCAGAGAATCCAGGCCTCGTCGGGCTCGAGCATGTCCGGCCGCTCGGCGCCATCCCGGCCGAGGAGTCCGTAGGTGAGCTGCTTTCCGAGCTCCACCCCCGGCTGGTCGAGCGGGTCGACACCGTAGAGCGCCCCGGCGTAGACCGTGGCGAGCTGGAGCAGCATGAGGAGCTCGCCGAGCTCCCGGGCGCCGACGCGCGCCAGTGTGACGGTCGCATTGGGTCGCCCGGCACGGCGCAGTGCCTCGGCGGTCGCGAAACACTCGACGTCGAGCAGGTGCCCGAGCGTGTGCCCTCCGAGATACGCGAGGGCGCCGATGCCCGGGTGCCGCTCGGGAATGCGCACCTCCGCCTCCACGTCGTCGACCCGGACGAAGACGACGACCTTGTCCTGCGGCCCCTCCATGAGCAGCTGCAGGAGCGAGTGCTGGTCCGTGGCACCCAGGGCGGCCACGGGCGTGGGTCCGGTGAGGCGGGACTCGCCCTCCAGGGTGACCGCCTTTCCCAGGCTCTCGGCCCACAGCTGCTGGAACCACAGAGCCACTGGGCGAAGTCGATCCGCATACGGCATCATCACGTGGATCGGGCGAGCCTGCTCGGTGTCGGCCTGGTGCAACAGGGTGGCGAAGATCCCCGCGGGGTTCCGGGTCAGTTCATCCGTCCGGCACCGGTCGTCCATGGCCGCGGCCCCGGCGAGGAGCTCGCGAGGATCGATTCCGCACACGGCGGCGGGGAGGAGGCCCACCGGAGACAGCACGGAGAATCGCCCGCCCACGTTCTCCGGCACCGGGAGCATCGGAATCTCCTCTGCCTCCCCGATCTGCCGGAGGGCGCCCCTCGAAGGGTCGGTCGTGAACAGGAAATGCCCGCGCGCCTTGTGCGCGTCGACGGCGGATTCGACCCACTCCCGAGCCACGAGGTACTGCGCCATCGTCTCCGCCGTGGCGCCCGACTTGCTGACGACGTTGAACAGGGTGCGGGCCGGGTCCAGGCGATCGAGGAGCGCCCGAAACGTGTGCGGATCCGGATTGTCGACCACGTGGAGGCGCGGGAAATGATCCCGTCGTTCGTCGCTCCAGGCGTTCCAGGCGGGACCGAGGAGCGCCTCCTTGAGCGCCGTGGCGCCGAGACCCGACCCGCCGATGCCGAGCACCACGACGTCCTCGAACCACTGCGCGAAGCCATCGGCGAGCGCCACGACCCGGTCGACGGTCTCCGCGGCGTAGGGCAGGTCGAGGAAGCCGAGCGACCCGGCCTGACGAGACGCCTCGACCGAGGCATGCGCGGCGCGAAAGCGGTCGGCCAGATCCGCTCCGAGGCGGTGGGCGGACACGCCCCCCTCCACGCGTGGCTCCATCAAGTTGCAGAAGTCGAATTTCAGGCCGTCCATCAGTCGATCTCCACGATGAGCCCGTCGTACGCGGGCATCACGCCTTCCGGGAGCCGCTCGAGCAGCTCGGCGTGGGTGACGCGATGCGTAAGATGGGTCAGGAAGGTGCGGCGGGCCCCGACCTCGCGGGCGGCCTCGACGGCCTCCTCGATGTTGAAGTGAGATCCGTGCGGCTTCCCGAACCAGAGTGCGTTGAGCACCAGCACGTCGACTCCACGCAGCGTCTCGATGGCCTCGCGGGGAAGCGACTTCGCGTCCGTGACGTACCCCAGCCTCCCCGCGCGGAAGCCGTACACGCTCACGTCGCCGTGCGGGACGCGCACCGGGAGGAAGTCCTCGCCCAGGAGCGGGACAGGCCGCCCTTCCTCGAAGCTGTGGACCCGGATGCGGGGCTTCGAGCTGCCCATGGGCGGTCGCACCGAGTCGTCGAAGATGTACCGGAAGTGTCTCTGGACGTCGTCCACGTACTCGGCCGGCACGTAGGCCGGCATGTCGCCCCGGCGCACGGTGAAGACGCGCAGGTCGTCGATGCCGTGGATGTGATCGGCATGGACATGCGTGAACCACACTGCGTCGATGCTCGTCACCCGTGCGTGCAGCAGCTGCAGACGTAGCTCGGGTGGGGTGTCGACGAGCAGGCGTCCCTGCTCCGTCTCGACAATGGCCCCGTGTCTCGTCCGCCGGTCGCGTGGGTCGTCCGAGACGCATGCCGCACAGTCGCACCCGATCACCGGGACGCCGAAGGACGTCCCCGTGCCGAGGAAGGTCAGCCTCACCGTACCGGGCGTACCGCGACCGCTCGCCTCATGCCGGACGCTAGAGGCGCTCGAGGCGCATGTTGTTCGTCGACCCCGACTCGTGGAAGGGGAAGCCAGCCGTGATCGCCACCGAATCGCCCGGTTCGCCGACGCCGGCGTCGATCACCGAACGGCGGCCGACCGCCGCGAGCGACTCGTAGCTGACCTCCACGTCCTGAGCCAGCACGGGCTTCACGCCCCAGACCGCAGCCAGCTGCCGGTAGGTGGACAGCTCAGTCGTCACCGCGAAGACGGGAACCGCCGGCCGGTAGGACGAGACGAGGCGAGCCGAGAAGCCCGAACGCGTGATCACGATGATCGCGGGGGCACCGATCTGACGGGCCGAATCGACAGTGGCGTCCGCGACCGCGTGCTCACGCAGCGTGGCACCGGCACGCGTGCGCAGCCCGGGCCGAGTGAGGTACCGGGGGCCCCGCTCGAGGAAGCCGCTCCGCTCGATCTCGGTCCCGATGCGCCCGACCGCCTGAAGCGCCAGGAGCGGGTACGCACCCACGGCGGTCTCCCCGGAAAGCATCACGGCGTCGGAACCGTCGAGGATCGCGTTGGCGACGTCCGAAGCCTCCGCACGCGTCGGCCGGGCGTGCTCGATCATCGACTCGAGCATCTGCGTCGCAGTGATCACCGGACGGCCGTAGTAGTTGGCGAGCTGGATGATGCGCTTCTGAGCGAGCGGCACGCGCTCGAAGGGAAGCTCCACCCCCAGGTCGCCACGCGCGACCATGACCGCGTCGGTCTCGACGAGGATCTCCTCGATAGCACGGAGAGCCTGGACCTTCTCGATCTTCGCCACCACCAGGGCCCTTCCGGCGATACGCTCCTTCAGGTCGGCCACGTCCGACGGGGTGCGCACGAACGAGAGACCGACGTATTCGACATTCTGCTCGAGGGCGAAGTCGAGGTCCGAAAGATCCTTCTCGGTGAGCGACGGCGCCTTGACGTTCACCATCGGGAGATTGATGCCCTTGCGGCTCTTGAGCAGACCCCCGCGGACAACCTCCAGGAGCGTGCGGTCGCCGCGGGTTTCGTTGCAGCGAAGCTCGAGCAGGCCGTCGTCCAGAAGGACGAAGTCGTTGGGCTGGATCTCTTCGGCCAGCGGCGCGTACGTCGTCGGGATCTCGCCGGCCTGCGCACTCGCCTCCGGCGCGAGGGTGACCGTGGAGCCGCGCACGAGTTCGATCGGTTCTGGAAGGTCGCCGACACGGATCTTGGGGCCCGCGAGGTCCACGAGGATGGCGATCGGGCGCCCAACCTCCTCCGCAGCCGCCCGCACGTTCTCGATCGAACGTCGGTGATCGTCCCGCGAGCCGTGGGACATGTTGATCCGCGCGAGGTTCATGCCCCCGCGAACCATTCCCAAGACGACATCGGGGTTCGCGGTGGCCGGGCCGAGGGTACAGACGACCTTGGTTCGAAGCATGGGGGTCGGTCGGAGAAGGCGTCGTCGAACGCAGACCTTCGAATTGTCGCGGGGCCCGCTGGAGCGGGCAACTCCTCGGGGGTGGCGTCGGGAAGCGGTCGGATGTTCCTTGTTCCGGTCGCTTCCCCGCCTCAGGGCCGCGCGCCGCCCCCACGACGTACGGCAGCCCGGTGAACCCCATGAGCCACATCCATGTCCAGTCGGCCGACGACGCGGACAGCCTCGTCGAAGCCCTCGCCCACGCCCCACGCCTCGCGCTCGACTGCGAGGCCGCCGGCTTCCATCGCTATTCCGACCGGCTCTGTCTGGTTCAGATTACGGTCGGGGATCGTACCTGGGTGGTGGACCCGCTGGCGTTCGATGTGACGCCGATTCTTCGCGCTCCCCTCGAGCGCCCCGACGTCGGCGTCGTGATGCACGGCGCCGACTTCGACCTGCGGCTCCTCAGCCGCGACCTCGGCATCCGCATCCATGGGCTGGTGGACACGCAGATCCAGGCGTCGCTGATCGGCGTCGAAGGCCTCGGACTTGCCTCACTGCTCGAGACCCACTTCGGCGTGACGCTCTCGAAGAAGTATCAGAGGGCGGACTGGGCGGAGCGCCCGCTGACCGACGGCATGCTCGAATACGCGGCCGACGACACCCGTTATCTCGAGCGGCTCACGGACATTCTCGACGGGGAGTTGGCGCGGCTGGGACGCCAGGCCTGGGCCGAGGAGGAGTACCTCGCCCTCGAGACCATCTCGGACGATCCCCGCGAGAATGGCGACACTCGCGAGGATCCCGTCGTTCGCGTGAAGGGCGCGCGCGACCTCCCGCCCCGGCAGGTCGCGGCGCTGCGCGAGGCCCTCGCCTGGCGGGACGAGATCGCCCGGCGCGACGACCGCGCGCCGTTCCGGGTGATCGGCGACCCACCGCTCATCGAGGCGGTGCTCGGAGGAGCGAGTGGTTTCGAGGCGATGACCGCGATCCGGGGCTTCCCCCGCGGGCTCGCCCGCGAGCACGGAGCGGAGCTGGTCCGTCGGCTCGAGGCGGTTACCCGCATCCCGGAACCGGAACTGGTCGGTTACCCCAGGCACGTACGACGCGGCCCGGGGCGCCCGCCACCGGAGCTGGAAGTGGCGGTCGAACGGCTCAAGGCGGTGCGCAACCGGCGCGCGGAAGAGATTCGGCTCCCCAAGGGAACCCTGATGTCCAACGCGCTCCTGCTGGCGATCGCACGCGCGGCACCCGCCACGATGGACGAACTGCTGGCGGTGGAAGGCATGCGCGCATGGAAGGCCCAGGTGGTCGGGGACGGCCTTCTCGAGGTCACCCGCGCCCTCTGACGGGGCGCACCTCAGGCGGGCACGGGCAGGGTCGGCCGCGCCCCGGCGAATTCAGGCCGCGGACTCTTCCTTGAGCTTGCAGTCGATGCAGTATCGCGCGTGCGGGAGCGCGTCCAGACGCTCGAAGCCGACGTCGGCGCCGCACGTGTGACACTTCCCGAAGTTCTTTGGATCCGCGTAGAGGCGGCGCAAGGCCTCCTCGAGGCGGTAGAGGTAGCGACCTTCCTTCGTCGCGAACGCCGCGGCCTTTTCCCGCTCCTGGGCTTCCGTGCCCTGGTCCGCCATGTGATCGGTATAGGCCGAAAGGTCGGAGTCGCTCGAATCGCGGTCCGCCTGCGTAAGTCTGTCGAAGAGACCCAGGGCCTTCAGAGCACGCTCCCGCTCGTCCAGCAGTCGCTTCTCCAGGTGGTCCAGTTGCTTTTTGGTCAGCGCCATCGGTCGCCCCATGCACTCGATTGAGGTTACAGCCTGGAAAAATAGCCCGGCCCTGTCGTGCCGTCCACGCATGGACCCGTCGATCGAGCGACGGGTAGCCGAGGAGTCCAGGCACACCGCCGTCGCCCACGCTACCTACCCCGCGCCCGATGAGCCCCGAAACCCTCGCATGCCGCCGCTGTGGCGCCGGTGCCCCTCCGCTCGACAGGCCCCCCTTCCGCAACGAGCTCGGCGCGCGCATTCAGGCGGAGATCTGCGCCGACTGCTGGAAGGAGTGGCTGCAGCACCAGACGCTGCTCATCAACCACTACGGGCTCGATCCCCGGGAACCCAAGTCGCGTGACTTCCTCTACGGTCAGATCGAACAGGTCCTGCTTGGCGATGGAGAGGGCAAGGAGATCGACACGTCTCAGCAGGGCTCGATCGAGTGGTGACCCGGCGGTGATCTCCGCCCGGCACGCGCGCTGAGTCGGCACACCGCGCGCGGCTCGGGCCGGGGCTACTCGAGGGGAGGGTGCGGACTCTCGTCCACGACGAGCCTGAACACGTCGGGCCGCGCGTAGTGGCCGGTAACGTCAAAATCGAACCTGCTGCGGGCGATGGCGCCGAGGTCGAGATCCGCGTATACGACCCCCTCCTCGTTCCAGAGCGGGCCGGCGAGGCGCTCGCCGAGCGGTCCGTAGATGGCCGAGCCGCCCGCGCAGAGAGTTTCGGGCCAGGCGTCGAGTTCGTGGGCGATCTCCAGATCGTCCGGGTACATGTCCCGATGCACGTACTGGTTGCAGCCGAGCACGAAGCAGCGCCCCTCAAGGGCGATATGCTGGAGCGTGGACTGCCACCGTTCCCGGGCATCCGCGGTGGGCGCCAGGTAGATGCTGAGCCCCTTCCCGTACATCGCCATGCGGGCGAGCGGCATGTAGTTCTCCCAGCAGATGAGCCCGCCGACGGCGCCCCACGGCGTCTCCACCGCCGTGAGCGTGCTGCCGTCGCCCTCACCCCAGATGAGCCGCTCGGCCGCCGTGGGCTTGAGCTTCCTGTGCTTGCCCAGCAGCGAGCCGTCCGGGCCGAAGTAGAGGAGCGTGCAGAAAAGCGTGCCACCACCGTACGTGCTGTCTCGCTCGATCACCCCGACGCACAGGTAGACCCCGGCGGAGCGAGCCGCATCCGCCATGCGCCCGACTTCGGGCCCCGGGACGTCAATGGCGGATGCCCAGTAGCGCTCCCAGCTTCGACGTCCGGGATCCGAACGACCCCCGACCGCTGTGCCGAAGGACAGCCCCCACGGATATCCGCCGACATACGCTTCAGGAAAGAGAAGCAGCCTCGCCCCCTGCGCCGCCGCCTCGGCGGTCATGGCACACACCTCGTCGACGGCTCCCGGGGTGTCGAAGGGGCGGCCGGCGGCCTGCACGACGGCGACGCGGACGTTCTGCTCTGCTGACAAGAGGGGACGCTCCTGCTGGAATCTGGGTCGCGGGCTCTCCACGAACGCCTCGGGCTCGGAACGAGCCGCCGCGGGACCGCGAATGTGCGCCGTGCATGGGCGCGTGCCAAGGGTGCCCCGAGGCGGAGGGGAGCGTCTATGCGCCGCCCGAACCCGTCAGCCGCCGGAGTAGATGAGCTCGGTGACGACCTCGCCCACCATGCCCAGCGTCTCGGCACTGACGTTGGACGGTACGTCGTCGGGCGTGTGCCAGAACGCGTTGGCCGGCCCGTACGAGAAGTCGATCACGTTGGCGGTCGGGATCCCGGCCTGGATGAGCGGGACGTGGTCGTCCGTCAGGTCCTGTCCGACGCTCGACGGGAAGTACCGCGCATGGCCCAGCCGCTCGGCCGCGCGCCAAACCTTGCGGACCACGGGACTCGCGAACTGCGAAGAGATTCCCTCGACGGGGAAGAGGGGGTCGGCGTCCCCGACCATGTCGAGCAGGACGCCATAGATCGGGCGGTCATCCTCCTCGAGGGTATCCGCGTACCTCCGGGCACCCAGGAGCATGTCCTCGACGCCGGGGCCGTAGTCCTCACCGTCCACGAAGAGGAGATCGACGCCCAGAGGCGGCGGCGCGCTGGCCAGCAGCTCGGCGAGGGCGAGCAGGACCGCGGTTCCCGAGCCACCGTCGTTCGCTCCCGGAACGGGCAGCGCAGCCCGCTCGGGATCGGTCGACTGATCCGACGTGGGCCTCGTGTCCCAGTGTGCCAGCAGGAGAATCCGACGCGTGGCCTCCGGCTGGAAGCGCGCGCGAACGTTGACCAGCGTGAGCGTGTCGGCCGAAGCGGTGGTGACGTGGGTGAACGTGTCGGCGGTGACGACGGGCGCGAGCGAGTCGAGCCGCGCGAGCATCCACGCCAGCTGCGCAGCATGCCCGTCGGTTCCCGGGACGCGCGGACCGAATGCGACCTGCGTGCGGACCAGGTCCAGCGCGAGACTCCCGTCGAACGCAGGACGGCCGGGCGTGGGTCCCTGCACGCCGTCGTCACAGCCGGAGACGATCGCGGCCGCGAGAAGGAAGAGAAGGCCCCGGACGGACACGGGTCGTCGCGGCACGGCGGTCACCGCGACGGGGAGAGCGAGTCCGGCACTACGTTCCACTCGACGAGCGCCTCGCGCGCCTGGGCCTGGAGGCGGTGGTCCGTGGGATGCACGGCCGGGAGAGCGAGGGCACGCTCGTACGCAGAGACGGCCTCCTCGCGGCGACCTCTCTTCCTGTAGAGCTGCGCGAGGTCGAAGTGGAAGAGCACGAAGTCCGGCCACGTCTCCGCCGCCCGCCGGAGGTGATGCTCCGCCTGCTCCCAGCTCGAGTCGTCCAGCGCCGGATTGCCCATGAAGGTCCGGGCGATCAGGCGCTTCACCCGTGACAGGCTCATGATCTCGTAGTTGAGCTTCCCGAGCATGTTGTGCGCACCCCCGTGCAGGGAGTCCAGCGCCAGAATCGCGTTCGCGTCGGCGTAGACCACCTGGGCCAGCTCGACCGCGTACCCGGGGCCCGCGTTCATGGCGCGACGTCCGGCCGACACACCCCGCCAGTACAAGCCGTCGATGTCCCCCGGCCGCTCGTCGGCGGCGCGGCTGGCGTAGTCGAGGGCCGGGTCGAGCCAACCGTTCTGGACGCGGTTGTCCTCCTCTTCGATTCCGATGACCACGGCGGCGCGAGCGGCCCGCCAGAGGGCGTCGTAGTCCGTCGAGTCCGTCTCGAGGTGGGCCTGAAGGCGTTCGAGCGACAGCCGCGGATCACCCGCTCGATAGAGCATGTCGGCTTCGGCCACCGGCCCGCCGAAGGTCGACGACTGGCTCGCGACGGGGGCACCCGTCGAGACGGCCAGGAGCGTAAGCTGAACGAGGATGCGGCGCATGCAGGATCGATCGTGATGGCTGCGGTGAGGACGAGCGGGGCGGGCCGACCCAAAGAACGAAGGGGGGCGGCGGATCCGCCACCCCCCCTCTACACCCAGCGGCCGGTTTGTTCTCCGGCCCGGTCAGTCCCGGCACTCGCTCGAGCGCGTCAACCGCACTCCGAGTACCCGCACACGTGGCACTTCTTGCACCCTTCCTCGAAGGCGAGGTGACCGGTGCCGCAGTCGGGACAGGTGCCCATGTCGAAGACCTCGGGACCCGAAGTCGACACCACCGCCTGCGTCTGGGTCGCGCCCTGGGTCGCGGTCACGCTGAGCGGAAGCGCCTCCTGAACGCCCTCCTTCTCCTCGAGGTAGCGCTCGATCGCCTGCCCGATCGCGTCCGGCGCGGAGAGCACCTTGTTGGGCCCGAGTCCGACGGCGCGATCACACGAGATGCCGCGAAGCTGGTCCTTGACCTGCGTGATCGAGATGCCGGACCGGAGGGCGAGGGACATCAGTCGACCGATGGCCTCGGCGTCGGCATTCGCGGCACCGCCCGCTTTCCCGAGCGTGCAGAAGACCTCGAAGGGCCGCCCGTGCAGATCCTCGTTGATCGTCACGTAGAGATCACCGAGCGGGGACATCATCTTCATGGTGTAGCCCCGGAGCGCGGCCGGCCGCTGACGCTTGTGGCGCGCGGCGCCGCGGGTTTCGTCGCGGTCGAGGAGCTCGGCCTTCACCTGGTCGAGTTCGATGCGGAGGTTGTGCGCCTCTTCACGAGCGTCGGCGAGCTGATGCTGGAGATCGGTGATCTCGACGGATACCGCCGCCGCTTCGCCGCCCTTCGCGGTCGCACCGGTGGAGAGGACCTGGCCCTCGCGCGAGCCGTCACGGTACACGGTCACGCCTTTGCAACCGAGGCTGAACGCGAGCTCGTAGATCTTGCGGACGTCCTGCTCCGTGGCCTCCCTCGGGAAGTTCGTGGTCTTCGAGATCGCCGAGTCGGTGTGCTCCTGGAAGGCCGCCTGCATGCGCACGTGCCACTCGGGCGTGATGTCGTGTGCGGTGCGGAAGACCTGCTGGACCGAAGCCGGAACCTCGTCGAAGTGGATGTGGCCCTCCTGCGCGATCCGCTCCATGAGCTCGTCGGAGTACCACCCTCCTTCCTTGGCCATCCGAACGAAGTCCGGATTCACGTCGGGCATGAGCGAACCCGCCTGGTTGCGCATGAACGCGACGGCGAAGAGGGGTTCGATGCCGCCGGAGCACCCGGCGAAGATCGAGATGGTCCCGGTGGGCGCGACCGTCGTGAGGTTGCAGTTGCGAAGCTTGCGCACGGGCCGAATCCGCTCACCCGGCGCACGGACCGCCGCGGTGGCGTCGGGGCCCCAGATCGACTCCTGCCAGTGTGGGAAGACGCCGCGCGTCTCGGCGAGCTTCTCGGAGGCGTTGCGCGACTCCTCGTTCACGAACTCCATGACCCGCCGTCCGAGCTCCACACCCTCGGTCGAGTCGTACGGCACCCCGAGCCGAACGAGCATGTCTGCCCACCCCATGACGCCCAGGCCGATGCGGCGGATCCCCTGCGCCAGATCGTGGATCTCCTGGAGCGGGTAGACGTTGGCGTCGATGACGTTGTCGAGGAAATGCGTCGACAGGTGGATCACCTGGCGAAGCGCCTCCCAGTCCACCGCCTCGTCGGGATCGGCTCCCGGGCGCGCGTCGCTGCGGACGAACTTGCCGAGGTTGATGCTGCCAAGGTTGCAGACGTCGTAGGGCAGGAGCGGCTGCTCCCCGCAGGGGTTGGTGGCCTCGTAGCTGCCGAGCGCCGGCACCGGGTTGTACTCGTTGGCGCGGTCGATGAAGAAGGTTCCCGGCTCACCGGTCAGCCACGCGCCGTGCACGATCATGTCGAAGATCTCACGGGCGTTCTCCTGCCCGGCGACCTTGCCGTCGCGCGGGTTGAGGAGGTCGTACGTCTCGCCCTTGCTCACCGCGTCCATGAACGCGTCGGTGATGGCAACGGAGATGTTGAAGTTCGTCACCTGCGTCGTGTCGTTCTTGCACGCGATGAAGCTGCGGATGTCGGGGTGGTCGACGCGCAGGATGCCCATGTTGGCACCCCGCCGCGTGCCGCCCTGCTTCACGACGTCGGTGCTCGCGTCGTAGAGCTTCATGAACGAGACCGGTCCCGACGCCACGCCCATCGTCGAGCGCACGTTCTCGCCCTCGGGCCGCAGACGCGAGAAGGAGAAGCCGGTGCCTCCGCCGGACTGGTGCACGAGCGCCATGGCCCGAAGCGTGTCGTAGATCCCGTCCTGGCCGTTGGAGATCGCGTCCTCGACGGGAAGGACGAAACACGCCGAGAGCTGGCCCAGGGGACGACCCGCGTTCATGAGCGTCGGCGAATTCGGCTCGAACTTGCCGTTGATCATCAGGTCGTAGAAATGGCGCGCCGCCTCGTCCACCGCCGAGTCGGACGCACCGTAGTCGGCATCCACGGCGGCGATCGTGCGGGCGACACGCCAGAACATCACCTCCGCTTCCTCGACGGGCGTTCCGGCCTCGTTCTTCTTCAGATAGCGCTTGCCCAGCACGATCCGCGCGTTTTCGGTCAGCTCCGCCATCGGAAGGTCGTCGGGGAGCACGTCGTCGAAGATGACGGACTCTTTGCGAGGGCGGGGCTTGTGGACGCGTACGCGGGTCATCTCGGCGGACTCTCTCAGCAAAAGGGTGTGGAAATTGTGTGAATTCAGGGGTTGAAAAACGGCGGGAGGCCTCTCCCGCCGCCATTTTCTCTGTGGAAAAGCGCCCAAACGCCTACGACATATGGGGCCTCGTCATACTACGGGCCCAATATCTTGTGGTCAAGCACAGGACTCGGGGCTACAGATGTTTGTTCCGAAAAGGGCAGAAAAACCAGCGATGTTCGGTCTATCTTCGGGTTTGTCGCGGCTGCCGGCAAGGGGCGAACCCGCACGGTTCAGAAGGGGAGCCCGGCCCGGAGCCACACCCGCGGGCCCTGCGCCCCGGGTACTTCGAGCAGCGGGAAGCCGATGCCCACACGCAGCCGCAGGGCGACGTCGTAGAGGCCCAGGACCTCCGTCGTGATCTCCGCACCGGCAGACGCGAGCGGGCTGCGCAGGGTGTTGTCGAATCCGGCGTCCGTGACGTCGGGGCCCCACGCGTTGCCGGCGTCGAAGAAGAGCGAGGCGATGGCCCGGTCGATGTGGATGGGCCAGGCCCCGAGCCCGCGGTTGACGAGAAGGAGCGGGAAGCGGTAATCGGCCGACACGCTCCACGCGTTGACGCCGTAGCGGCTCGACGTGGGATAGCCGCGCACCGGGAAGAAGACGAACGAGCCGCCGAACAGATCGAAGCCGGTGAGTGACTCCGACTCGCCCGACGCGCCACCGACCCGGTACTGCAGCGCTCCCGCCCCGGGGCCCCGCGCGACCCCCGCACTCGCCTGAACCGCCAGGATGTGGCGCGCGTACCCGCCGCCCCAAAGGGGTACGGCGCCGCGCACGCGGGTGAGGACCTCTCCGAGCGACCCGTCCGCGCCCCGGACGCGGGCGAGCGAATCCGGTAGCGCGAGCTCGTCGGTGATCCCCGCGAAGACGAAGACGCCGACGCCCCGCGCCGCTCCCATCTGGAAGGCGTGGTTCCGCTGCGAGCTGAAGTTGACCGATGCGCCGTACTCGGCGAACCGGCGTGTGGGACGCCCGAGGCGATACTCCCTGGACGGCTTCAGTCGCTGGTCGAACAGCTCGCGACGCTCCCAGCGGAGACCTGCCTGAAGCGTGAGGGCCAGGCCGTGTCGCCAGCGCGGGGCGAGGACGGTGACCGCGCCGTCCACGACGCGGTCGCGCTCCAGGAGGATGAGCGTGTCCGGGGGGGCCAGGCCGGTGCTGTCGTCGGCGGGGGTGAGCGCGAACTGACCGCCATCGCCGTACTCCTGGCGGGTGGACACCGAGAGGACCGGATTGCCCAGCCCTCGGTAGACGTAGTCGAAGGCGCCCTCGAAGCGGACCTTCTGCGTGGTCAACCGGCCGACGGCGCCCCACGCGTGCCGCCCGACCAGGTCGGTGCCGGAGGTGCGCAGCCCGACCCCGAAGCCGAGGAGTTCCCTTCGACGCAGGTACGTGCTGTCGCGCGAGACGTCGGGAGTCACGAGGGGCGGCGAGTACGACAGCTCCCAGTAGGTCGGGCCGAGCGTCGGCATGGCCGAGTACGGCTCCGAAGGGTCCTGCACCTCGCCGCGGGCGACCGGCTCCCGGGTCGGGTCGAAGTGGGTGACCGACGGACGTGCGGCGGCGGCCTCGGCGGGTGCGAACGGCACTCGCTCCACTTCCCATCCGTCGACGTGGTACCCGGAGAAGTACAGCCACGCCCCCGACGGATCGATCGAGGGGAAGGCAGCGCCCGTCCGGACATTGGTGAGCAGTACGGGAGAGCCGGCGGCGCCGGTCGCCGGATCCACCGGCGCGCCGAGGATGTTGAAGACCCCGCTCCGGTCCGAACTCCACACGAGCCAGCGTCCGTCGGGACTCCACGCCGGGGCCAGATCCAGGGAACGGTCGCGGGTCAGCTGCTGGACGAGACGCCCGGTCTCTGCGTCGAGCAGCACGACGTCGTGATACGCGTTCGGCTCCCACCGCGTCACGGCGATCCAGCGCCCGTCGGGGGACCAGCGGGGAAAGGCCCAGAGAACGTCCGGGTCGGGCGCGACGAGCGGGGTCACCTCACCGTTCTCGAGGTCGACGAGTACGAGCGCCGTAGTGCCCGCACCCTGCTGAACCGCCACCGCGCGGAGTCCGTCCGGTGCCACGGAGGGTTGATCGAGGCGCGCGCCCCGTGTGAGGCGACGCTGCGCGCCGGACCGATCGAAGCGGTAGAGGTCGCCGTAGACGCGATACGGCCCGGAACGCTCGAGCTGCGAGACGATCAGCGCTCCGTCCGGCGTCCACGAGAAGGTGGAGACCCCGTTCGTCCGTCCGAGCGAACGGGAGGTTCCGTCCTCGGCATCCCGAAGACGGATCTGCACGTCGGACCGTCCGTCGGAGCGCGCATGAGCCACGAGTGTGCCGTCGGGCGACACGGTCGGGTACAGCCCCCAGCGGGCTCCGACGGTGAGTCGCTGCGCCTCCGTGACCGGGGCGACCGCCGCGAGGCGTTCGTCGAAGTCGGCCAGCTGCTCACGCAGCGTCTCACCCCACGCATTCCAGGCATCCGAGAGCGATACGCCGAACGCGTCCCGCCCGGCCGCGTCGATCCGATAGGGAATCCACTGGCCGCCGACCGCGTCGGCGAACGCCGCCATCTTCTCCTCGCCATACGTGTCGAGGAGGTATGCCAGGAAGAGCGATCCGTAGGCATAGGCCCGATTCCCCCCGGGCCACAGTGGCGAGTCGCCGGAAGCCTGGCCGATGTTCTCGAAGCGTCCCTCGAGCACCGCCGTGCGGATCTGCATGTCCAGGAACGAGCCGTGGACGCGCCCCGCGTCCGTGAGGCTGGACTCGTACCAGGTCGCGAGCCCCTCGACGATCCAGCGGGGCGTCGCCAGCTGGGGGAAGAAGGGCCAGTCCAGGTTCACGCGCCCGAACACCGACCGCGCGGCCTCGCCGATCGGGTTCGTGACGTGGTCGAGGTGGACGACGTGGGCGAGTTCGTGGGTGATCACGAGTTCGAGCCATTCGTCCGTGTGCCCGATGGACATCTCGTCCACCGGGGGGCGGGCGAAGATCGTGATGCGGTTCGACGGCGTAACCTGAGCATAGCCGTTCGAGACGTCCGCGTGGTCGGTGACCAGGAGGTCGATCACTCCTTCGGGCGGCTCCACGAAACTCTCGGCGAGTCGACCCCAGGCGCGCTCGGCGCGGTCGGCAGCCCGTCTTCCCAGCTCCTCGAGCTCTTTCGGAAAGGTGACGCGGAAGTGTTCGGTCCGGATCGTCCACCACGCCTCGTCGGGTGCCTGCGCCTCCACTCGCCCTGTGAGAACGAGACCGGACGCCGCCGCGACGAGCACACAGGCCAGCCTCGGAAGCACTCGCTTGAAAATGCGCGGGGGGCGTGGCCATCTTCCCTGCTCCCGCCCCGAACCGAACTTCCCATGGCCTCCAAGAAGAGTATCTGGTACCACGTGGGCCACGCGCTGGAGCGAGCCCGGCACACCCCGCCGGCGCGGCCGGGCGTGGCCGGGCTCGAGGCACGGCGGGGAGGCAACCAGGGGAAGGCCGGGAGTGCGCCCCTCCCCTCCGCCGACGACATGCTGGCGGCGGGTGTGGCGCTGGTCGTGGATCGCGTCCTGGCCGGATGGGGGCGAAAGGACCCGCCCGGCCTCACCCGCCTGGTGCGCGCAGGCGCGGCTGGCGCCGCGGCCGCGCTGCTGGTCGACCTGGTGCGCCCCCTGCTCCGGGGACAGCCGGAGCTCCCCACCATCGACCGCGCGACGGCCGACCGGATGCTCCACGGCGCGGCGCAGGGCCTCCTCTACGGAGCGGTGGTCGAGCCGCGCCTTCCCGGCCCCGCCCTGGTCAAGGGCGCGACCTACGCGTCGGCGGAGTACTGGACGGACCCGATGGGCGGCCTGGCGGAGCTCCTCGGCGCGCATGCCCCGCACCGGAACCTCCCGGTCCTGGGGGAGGCACTCGACGCCCTCGGCGAACGGGACCGGGCCTACCTGGAGCATCTCGTCTTCGGCATCGCGCTGGCGCTCATCTATGAACCGGGTTCGTCGAGCAAACGGATCGTGCCCGACGCGGAATAATCCACTTCCCGATCGCGCACGCCGTCTCGGAAATACCCATCGGGGCACCGACCGACCGTGACGTCGGAATCGGCCGGGCCTCCGCCCCGACGAAGCTCGGGCGCCAGGATCCCCAGGAGCTGGGCGCCCCCCTCTTCCGGGCGGCCGAAGCCGGCCATCCAGCAAAAGGCGTCGGGCCTGCGCCGGACCGCCCCCGCCACGTACCGTGACGCGAGCGCGTCCCAGCGGTCGAGCAGGACGTAGCGCGCGCCGAGGCGGTCGGCAAGCGCGAGCTGCGCGTCGGGATCGTCGGTGAACGCGAACGCGCGGCTGGGGTGGCCGCTCTCGAGGTAGAAGAGGCGTGGCTTGCGGGTGAGCACCGAGGCACCTTCCGGGAGAGACGCCGCCGACCACGTCGCGGCGGCCATGAAGCTGGGGACGGGGCTGGGGTAGCACCCCCAGATGCCCCCCGCTTCGATCGAAGCGGCGCAGATCCGGTTTTCGCGCACCTGGTGGGCCCACTGGAGTCCCGCCGCAGCGAAGAGGCCGGCGAATGCCAGCCCGGGCAGGAGCGCGCGCAGCAGCGGCGCGAGACGCCCCCCCAGGGCAGCGAGGGCGGCCGCCCCGTAGACGAAAACGAGCGGGAGGAGCGGGAGGGCGAAGCGGTCACCGCCCCAGACGGCGGGCCACAGGACGATCAGGCCGCCGTACAGCGGAAAGAACAGCTCCGCGACGCCAACGCGCTCACGGACCCGCAGCGCCCAGCCGGCGAGCGCCGTCACGGTGAGCGCGACGCCGAGGACGGCCAGCCACCGCTCCCCCGCGCCGCCCACCACCCCGGCGGGCCCGTGCTGCACCGCGTACGTGACCACGTTCCCAACCGCCCGACCGATCAGCCCCCCCAGTCCGACGGTCCCGAGAGCCGGATTGTACGGATCGACGAGCCAGAACTCCGAGCCGTACTGCGCGACGCCCTCTCCGCGGCCGCGCGTCATCCAGGCGAGGAGCGGCACGCATAGCACGACGCCCGACGTGAGCAGCGAGCGCCAACGACGTTCCCACGCGAGCCAGCCGGTGAGGGCCAGCACGAGCGGCAGCCCCGCGGACCGCGTGAAGCAGGCCAGCCCGGTGGCCGCCACGGCGAGGCCGAGCCACCGCGCGCGCAGGCCGGGTCGGTTTTCGGGCCCGGTTCCGGATTCGGTCGACGTCCGGTCCGCCGCCCAGAGCGCCAGGAGCGTGAAGGCCACGAAGAGCGGGTCCGAAAGGATCCACCGGCTGTAGTAGACGACGCCGGCGGAGATGGAGAAGAGGAGGGCCGCCGCGAACGCGCCCAAGGCACCGAGGCGCGGCCGGGCCCACAGGAAGGTGAGCGCCGCGGAAGCGACCGTGGGGACCGCGGCCGAGAGCTTGAGCGCGGCCCACGTTCGTGCACCCGCGGCGATGAGCAGCGCCAGCAGCCCCGGGAAGACGGGCGGGTACTTCGTATGCGGGAGCCCCTGAGGGTCGAAGACTTCCACGTAGGCGCCGCGCGTGAGGAGGCCGTGGGCCCGCGCGATGTACCCGGCGTTGTCGCCGCCGATGTGCGGCATCGGGGTGGCGACACTCCATACGAGGGCTCCGCTGACGACGATCACGACCGCCAGCAGACCGGCGTGCACGCGCGCGCTGCTCACCCGTCGGGTGCCCCCACGACCCCTGCGATCACGCCGGAGGCGTCGTCGAGGCGTCGGCGCGCCTCGGCGGCGTCCACCCCGAGTCGTCCCATCACGAGCGCCGTCTTCACGTGCCCGCCTGCCTCCGACAGGAGCCGTGCCGCCTCCTCCCGTTCGACGCCCAGCATCCCCTGCAGGATCCGCTCACCGCGGTCCTGAAGCTTCTGGCACGTCACCTGGAGGTCCACCATCAGATTGCCCCACACCTTCCCGAGGCGCACCATCGCGCCCGTGGTGATGGTGTTGAGCACGAGCTTCGTGGCGGTGCCCGCCTTCATGCGTGTCGAGCCGGTGATCACTTCCGGGCCCACCAGCGGTGCGATCACGACGTCCATCTTCGCGCGCAGTTCGTCCGGCGGGGGCGTGCAGAGCAGAAAGCCGACCTTCGCGCCCCGTTCCTTCGCCCGGGCGAGCGCGCCGTGGACGTACGGCGTGGTGCCGGACGTGGCGATGCCCAGAACGAAATCACGCTCGTCGACGTCGAGTTCGTCGATGGCGGCCGCGCCGTCCTCCGCGTGGTCCTCGGCCCCCTCCCGGGCCCGGACCAGAGCCTCGTATCCGCCGGCGATCACCCCGCGGACCATGGCCGGGTCCGTGCCGTACGTGGGCGGCATCTCGGAGGCGTCGAGCACGCCCAGCCGCCCGGAGGTGCCGGCACCGACGTACACCAGGCGCCCGCCGGAGCGGAACGCGGCCTCCGCCAGGTCCATCGCGCGGGCGATCGGGATTCGCTCCGCGCCCACCGCCTCGGCCACGAGGCGGTCCTCGGCGTTGATGAGGTCGACGATGCCGAGCGCATCGAGTCTGTCGATGCGCGCGGACGCGGGGTTTCTCTGTTCCGTGAGTCGGCTGTCGCGCATGGATGCTTGTAACAGGCGGAGGGCGCCCTGATCTTCAGCGGCGTCCGAAGCTATGCGATCCCGCGCTCGAGCGGCAACGCACCCCGTACCCCGGATCCCCATGTCGATGCGCTCCGTGTTCTGGCCCGTCCGGGCCTCCGCCTTCGCGCTGGTCCTCACCTGCGCGGGTTGCGATACCGCACCATCCGTAGAGTCGGCGCAAGTCTTCCCGTCGACCTGGCTCTACCCCGCGTCGGCGCAGCCGGTCACGGGGCAGAGCGGCATGGTCGTCACGACCGACGAATACGCCAGCCAGGTGGGCGTCGACGTCCTCCGCGCGGGGGGCACGGCCATCGACGCGGCGATCGCCGTACAGTTCGCGCTCGCCGTCGTGAACCCCGAGGCGGGCAACATCGGCGGCGGCGGGTTCATGGTGCTGCGGACGGCCACGGGAGAGACCGCGTCCATCGACTACCGCGAGAAGGCGCCCTTCGCAGCGACGCGGGACATGTTCCTCGACGCCGACGGCAATCTCACCGACCGGTCGGTGGTGGGACACCTCGCGGCCGGCGTACCCGGCACCGTCTCGGGCATGTGGGAGGCGCACCAGCGCTTCGGGACCCTCACGTGGGCGGATCTCGTCGAGCCGGCCATCCGCCTCGCCGACGGGTTCGAGGTGAAGGAGCGGTTTCTGCGCTCCCTCGACCCCTCGATGGTCGAGGCGCTCTCCGCGTTCCCGGCATCGGCGGCCCAGTTCCTCCCGCGTGGCGGTCAGCCGCCGCTCGTGGGAGACACGCTCCGACAGCCGGACCTCGCAGCGACGCTGAGACGGGTTCGCGACGCGGGTCCGGACGGCTTCTACTCCGGCGAGACCGCCGACCTCATCGTCGCGGAAATGGAACGCGGCGGCGGAATCATGACGCACGAAGACCTCGCGGCGTACGAGGCCGCCTGGCGGGAGCCGATCGCGTTCACCTACCGGGGACACCGGGTCATCTCGATGCCCCCCTCGTCGTCCGGTGGCGCCACGATGGCGGAGATCGCAAACATCCTGGAAGGATACGACGTCGGCTCCCTCCCCTGGCACGGGACCGAGATGCTGCACCTTTACGCCGAGTCGTGGAAGCGCGCGTACGCGGACCGGAACCACTACCTCGCGGACCCGGACTTCATCGACATGCCGCTCGAGCGGATGACGTCCGTCGAGTACGCGCGCGAACGGGCCGCCACGATCTCGACCACGGTCGCGACGCCCTCGGCCGAGATCGGCCCCGGCATGGCGGAAGGCCCCGACGAGGGCGAGAACACGACCCACTTCTCCATCGTCGACGCCGCCGGAAACGCGGTCGCCGTCACGACCACGATCAACTCGTGGTACGGGAGCAAGGTCACCGTGGCGGGCGCGGGCTTCGTGCTGAACAACGAGATGGACGACTTCGCCGCGAAGCCCGGCACCCCCAACCAGTTCGGTCTCGTGCAGGGTGAGAACAACGCGGTCGGACCGGGCAAGCGCATGCTCTCGGCGATGACGCCGACCATCGTACTCGACCCGCAGGGCGAGCTCCTCATGGTGACCGGCACGCCTGGAGGCTCCACCATCATCACCACGGTATTCCAGACGATCTCGAACGTGCTCGACTACGGCATGGACGTGGTCGCCGCCGTGAACGCCCCGCGCGTGCATCACCAGCACCTCCCGGATCAGATCTACTTCGAGCGCGCCGGCCTCGACCCCGCGACCATCGAGGCGCTCCAGGCGCTGGGGCACACCGTGGTGGAGCGGGGAGAGGTTTCGGGCGACGTGCAGGCGATCCTCGTCCGCGGCGGACTCCTGACGGCATGGTCGGACCCGCGGCGAGGAGGCGCCGCCATCGGGTACTGACGGCGGATGCACGAGCTCCGATCGATCCTCCCCTACTTTCGCCCGTACCGCCGGGCGATGGCGGCGGGGCTCGTGTGCGTGGTACTCGCGAACGCGTTCCACATCCTGGGCCCATGGCTGATGAAGCTCGCGATCGACGGGCTGGGCGACCCGGAGGTGACGAGGGCGCGGATCGCGACGTACGCGGGGCTCATCGTGGCCGTGGCCTTCGCCGGAGGGGCGTTCCGTTACGGGATGCGCGAGCTCCTCAACGGGGTGAGCCGGCGCGTCGAAGCCGACCTGCTGAACGACTTCTTTCGCCACCTGCTGCGGCTCGACGCGACGTTCTACGGGTCGACGCGAACCGGCGACCTCATGAGCCGGGCCACGAACGACACGCTCGCCGTCCGCATGGCGGCGGGCCCCGCGATCATGTACACCGTCAACACGATCGCCAGCTTCACGTTCGCCCTCGCGTTCATGGTCTGGATCAGCCCACGACTGACGCTCTGGGCGATGCTCCCGATGATCGCGCTGCCGCCCCTCGTGCTCTTCTTCGGCCGCATCATCCACCGGCGTTTCGAGGAGATCCAGGAACAGTTCTCGAGCCTTTCCACCTTCGTCCAGGAGAACCTCACCGGCGTTCGCCTGATTCGCGCCTACACGCAGGAAGACGAGCAACGAAGGCACTTCGACACGTACAACGCCGACTACCGCACCCGGAACATGCGCCTCGTGCTGACCGCCGGCGCCTTCCATCCCCTGCTCATGCTGATTGCCGGCACGGCGGCCGTGCTGGTGACGGGCCTGGGTGCGCTCGAGGTGATGGCCGGGCGAATGACCGTGGGCGACTTCGTCGCGTTCGGGTTCTACCTGACCCTGCTGGTATGGCCGATGATCGCTCTCGGGTGGGTCGTGAACCTCTACCAGCGCGCCGCGGCCTCCATGGGTCGGCTCAACGGGATCTTCCGGACCGAGCCCGCGGTCGGGACGCCGGCGGCACCGAGGGAGCTGACCGACGCACGCGGCGCCATCGAGTTCCGCAACGTCACCTTCCGGTACCCCGGAACGCGGCGCCCGGTGCTCGACGATGTGACCTTCGCGGTGACGGGCGGAAGCAACGTTGCCATCGTGGGGCCGACCGGCGCAGGCAAGTCGACGCTCGTGTCGCTGCTCGTGCGGCTCTACGATCCGACCCGTGGAGAAATCCTGCTGGACGGGATCCCGCTCACGGACATCGACCCTTCGGAGCTGCGCCGCCGCATCGGGATGGTGCCCCAGGACGCCTTCCTCTTCTCGGACACGATTTCGGCGAACATCGGCCTGGGCGTGGAAGGTCCGGCCGACGAGGCCGTGCGGAGATCGGCGGAGGTCGCACAGCTCCGCGAGCAGATCGAAGACTTCCCGAACGCCTGGGAGACGATGCTCGGCGAACGGGGCATCAACCTGTCCGGGGGACAGAAGCAGCGCGCCACCCTGGCGCGCGCCCTCGCGCGTGACCCCCTCATCGTCGTGCTGGACGACGCGCTGAGCGCCGTGGACACGCACACGGAGGCGGCCATACTCGCGGACCTGCGCGGCATCACGGCCAGCCGCACCACGTTCATCATCAGCCACCGGGTCAGCGCGGTGATGGGCGCGGACGAGATCCTCGTGCTCGACGGCGGCCGCATCGTGCAGCGGGGCACGCACCCGGAACTCATCGCGGCGGGTGGCACGTACGCCCGACTGCTGGAGCGTCAGCTGCTCGAGGAGGACCTCGAAGTCGAGCTGAACGCAGCGACGCCGGACGAGGCACGCCGGGGCGGCCCCGCTCCGCTCAGATCCGCTCCAGGATGAACGCCGGCGTGTAACGGTTCAGCCACGCGGCGAGCACCGTGAACTGACCCGTCAGAAGCAGGAAGCCGAGAACGATCAGGAGCACGCCGGACGCCTTCTCCACGATGGGGATCCAGCGGCGGAAGCGCTGGAAGGTCTGGAGGAAACGGTCGAGCGCCAGCGACGCGACGAGGAAGGGTACGGCGAGCCCCAGCGAGTAGACGGAGAGAAGCCCGACGCCGGCCCACATCGTCTCCTGCGTCATCCCGTACGTGAGAATCGCGCCGAGGATCGGCCCGATGCACGGCGTCCAACCCGCACCGAACGCCATCCCGACACCCAGCGTGCCGAGGTAGCCGGCCGGCTTGTCGTTCAGGTGGACCCGCTTTTCGCGCATGAGCGGCGTAAGGCGGAAGACACCGGCGAGGTGCAGGCCGAGGAGGATGATGATCACGCCGCCGATGCGGGCGATCCACAGCTCGTAGACCCGGAGGAACTGCCCGAGAAAGGAGGCCGAGGCGCCGAGCAGGATGAAGATGACGCTGAACCCGGAGACGAAGAGGAGCGAGTGCAGGAAGGTCGCCTTCCGGTTCACGCCTCCCTGCAGGTCCTCGAGCGACATGCCGGTGACGAACGTCAGGTAGCTGGGCACCAGCGGAAGGACGCACGGCGACAGGAACGAGAACACGCCCGCCGTGAAGGCGATCGCGACTCCGACTTCGACTTCGTTCACTCTGGGTCTCCGTGGTTTTCGTCTTCCTCAAGACGAGGATGCCGGACCGCGGCGCGTCCGGAGTGCTGCCCTGTGTCCTGTCCTGTGTCCTGTCCGGCGCCGTTCCGCAGCGCGGCCTCGCGACGCTCGCGCGCCGCAACCATCTCCTCCGCGTGCGCGCGACGCGCCTGGCCGTACGCGCGAGCCCCGCTCGCGAGCCCGACCCACCCCGCGAAAAGGGCGACGCCCCAGCCGACGATCCCGGGAAAGATGGCCGCAAAGACCGCCACCGCCAGCACCACGATGGAAAGGGTGCCCAACAGCGTGCGATCCTCACGCCCGAGCGTGCGGTTGCCCGCCAGAGCATCGCCCAGCGACTCGCCGGCTCGTACGACCGACGCCATCGTCAGTCTTCCGGGCGACTTTCCGATCTGCCTGAACCTGCGTTCGAGTCGCTCCGAGAGCGGCTCGTCCGGATCGAGCGACTCCGTCGACAACTCCGGCTCGGCGGGGACCATGCGCCGACCGATCGTCGCCCCCCCCGGAAGTACGATCTCAACCGAGCTGGCGAGGTCGGCAAGAAACAGCCCTTCGAGCTGGCCGCCGAGGTCCGCGTCCAGGACCCCCACGTCGAGTTCCCAGTTCCCGAGCAGGCTCGCGGAGTTGAGGTTGCTCGACCCGATCCGGCACCAGACGCCGTCCACGACCGACGTCTTGGCGTGGATCATCGGACCCTGCCACTCGAACAGCCGCACACCGGCCTCGAGGAGGTACCGGTACCCACCGCGGGACATCGATCCGACGATCGGCCAGTTGTTGTTCGCCGGCACGAGAATGCGCACATCGACGCCCTGCTGTGCCGCAGCGGCCAGGGCCTCGGCCATCGGACGGGGCGCGACGAAGTAGGCATCCGTGATCCAGATGGACCGACGCGCCCGGTTCGCGGCGAGGTGGAGCGTGCGGTACACCCGGGCCCGCCCGGGCTCGCCCTCGATCAGCCACACCGGAACACCGCCCGCCTCGTCACGATCGGAGAGCGTCGCGGCGAGGTGGGTGGGAGAGGCGACGCGGTTCCAGAATCGCTCGAAGGCTCGAGCCGCCTCCAGGGCCGCGGGACCCCGCATCTCCACCCCGGTATCTCGCCAGGGAGCCTGACTTTCGGACCCCGCCCACTCCGACCCGACGCACAGCCCACCCAGGTGGGCGACCTCGCCGTCCACGACCACCAGCTTCCGATGGTCGCGCTGCAAGGCTACGAACGGATTGCGCGTCACGGCGCGGGGCGGGTTGAACGCGGCCACGTGCACGCCCGCCTCGCGAAACGGCTTCCAGAAGGAGGCGGGCGTAGCCCAGCACCCCATCCAGTCGTACATCACGAAGACAGGTATGCCCTCCCTGGCCTTGCGCACGAGTGCCGACCTGAACTCGCGCCCCACCGCGTCGTCGCGCACCAGGTAGTTCTCGAAGTAGACGAACCTGGTGGCCGACGCGATCGCGTCGAGCCAGGCGGAGAGCGTGTTCGGACCGTCGAAGTGAAGTGTCAGCCGGTTGCCCGTGATGGTC
>Ga0222714_10001709_pt1 | contig 24477 bp, 20 predicted proteins | sample C33_3DmetaG_FD_165048 | JGI IMG/M metagenome (GOLD analysis project Ga0222714, IMG submission 165048) | Estuarine water microbial communities from San Francisco Bay, California, United States - C33_3D | ecosystem: Environmental > Aquatic > Marine > Unclassified | place: USA: California...
GTCCGTGCGCCCGTGCGTCGCCATCAGTCGACGCACGCGACGACACAGAAGTGACAGGCGCGGACGATCGCACGCACGCGCACGGTGCGCGGTGCGCGAATTCGGAACGTACGCGACGCAGGCGCGTCCATCTCAAGGTTGATTTTGATTCGATTGCGGCTGCGCAGAGGTTTGCATTAATTTGACGACGAATGGATCGACACGCATCGGCGTCGACGTCGTCGCTGTCATCGGCGCAGACGCAAGCGCATGGGAAGAATGCGTCGTGGGTGACGCGGCTGGGGAAGACTCGCATCGATGGCACCGGGGTGCAGCTCGCGCACTTGGCGATTTTGTTTTTGGGATTCGCGTTTGTCACCGAGTGGTTTAGAGGGAGCGACGGGGCGTTGGCGACGATCACGCCGAGAGTGTTGCGTGCGCAGGCGGCGGCGGTGCATGGGACAAATTTAACGTCACCATCAGGTGTGGTGTTACGGACGTATATGGATCATGAGGTGGTGAGATTAGAAGCGGAGGTGTGCGGTTCGGTGTCGCTGATGGCGCTGACCGTGTTTGCGGTGTGCGCGAGCATCGGGTTGAATGATATCGCGTGGACATCGTCAGATTCGCGCCGTCGCGTGAGTTCGACGGTCATGTATATCACAATTGTCGCGTGCTACACGCACTATCTCATGGTTCAAGGAAATGATCTGTTGTTGAATTCTATTGAAGGGTCGTATTATTCGCTTTTGAGATATTTAGAGTGGATGTTCACCACGCCGGTGTTGCTCATTTTGGTGTTTCAACTTCATGGGTTGGTGTGTACGCCGAGCCAAGCGAGATATCGTCGAGAGATGTGGAGCATCGTCGTCGCAGATGAAGTCATGCTCGTAACTGGCATGCTCGTGAACGATACTAAGGGCACGACGCGCATGATGTTGCTTGGCGCGTCTTTCGCTTGTTTCTTTACAATTATCGGCACATGCATCGGATTGTTCCGAGAGGTTCTCGACAGTGAATTGACACGTGGTGATCGTGCGCGATTTGTGATTCTGGCGATTGCGAAGACAATTTGCTGGACGTCGTTCCCAGTCGTTTTTGTCGCCAAGGAGTTGGAGTTTATCGACGCGAGCGCAGAACACGAGTTCTTTTTGAGCTGTGATGTCTTGACAAAAGCCGCGTACTGCTTGCTTCTTTCGGCTGGTAACATTCGCGTATTGGACGTTCATCGAGACGAAGAGGTGGCAGATATTGAGCGTCTAACAAAGATGCAGCGCGATTTCTTTTACAACATTACGCACGAGTTGCGCATGCCTTTGAATTCTGTCATAGGTTTCAACACGCTCGCTGTAGAATCTGGTGAGCTCACCGATGTTACCGACGGTTTCATCAAAAATTCTATCACATCGGCCGAGGCACTGCTTGGTTTGATCAACCAAGTCCTAGATTACGCTAAATTCAATCGCAAAGGGGCAGAGGTACAAGGTGGGCACGGTTTGGAGTTATCCGCTGATGAGTTTTCACTGCAAGAACTGATTGATCAAACGTTGAGTATTTCACAGCGTCAAGATTACACCGGTGAAGTTTTCATTCGCGTCGATCCGAGCCTGTTCCCGATGTCGTATACGAGTGATTTCTTCCGTTTGCGGCAGTGCCTCGTGAACTTGGTGAATAACGCGGTGAAGTTCTCTAGCAATCTTGATCGTAAAGGGTGCGTGTTGATTGATGTGCGGGGTTATTTAGAAGACGATAATGCACGGCTGACGTTCTGCGTAGAGGATAATGGTGTGGGTATCCCTGAAGACAAACAAAGCGCCCTCTTTGTGCCATTCAGTCAGCAAAGCGATTATTCTGCCATGCGTGTGCAGGGCACCGGTCTCGGCTTGACAATCACAAAAACTATCGTCGAGCTCATGGGTGGATCCATCGATTTTACTTCAAAAGAGGACGCTGGGGCGAAGTTTTCCATCACTTTACCAGTCGCGTACAAACCGTCTTCTCATTACAGCACGTTGCCATCGGACCTTCAAGTTGTCCTTTCGCTTCCGCTCGGATTGCAAAAGCGTACGGTACGAAATATTTTGGCGTGCAATCAGATTGTATCGTCAAATATATTAGAACTTGAATTGAGAAACGACGATCACTCGCAGTTGCAGCACTACGTAAAACATGCAGATGCCGGGAGAAAAGTTATGGTGCTGATTATTGAGGATGACCAATATTTTGCGCACGAAAAATTCTTGAGGACAATGTTGCCAGAGCCTTTCATCCTGATTTTAGCTAAGTCCTCGGTGATGAAAGATTTGCCGAACACTCAAACGACCAGAGCAATCATGAAACCAGTGGCGATGTCAGCATTCTACGATAACCTGATGTTTTTAGCGCGCAACTCGAGAAGAAGGCTCTTCCCCGATACTTTTGGCGCTGAACACGACGACGAGAGTTACATGAATACATCTGATCTTCCTTCCAAATGTGGTACCGATATTGCCGGCGGTGGCGGCGTCGAGAAGGGCGAAGAGGTCATTTCATCTGCACGCGAATGGAACAAGGCAACGCCCAAGAGTACCGCAGCCGAACCTCAAGTTGATATTAGTTCCATGCGCGTGCTCGTCGTGGAAGACAACAGATTGAATCAAAAGGTGGCCGTCCACTCGTTGAAAAAGTGCGGCTGTACTGTTGATTTAGCCGAAAATGGCTTAATCGCGACGCAGTTAATCGAACAAACGATATCTGGTTCGTTATTGCCGTATGATGTCATTTTCATGGATGTCATGATGCCCGTCATGGATGGCACGACGGCAACGAAAAGAATCCGTGAACTCGAGAGAGGCGCTCCGCCGTCGTACAAGCGAAATCTCGTCATCGCTTTGAGTGCAAATGTCGGCCCCGAACACGTTATCTCTGTTAAAGACGCCGGTTGTGACGGTTCACTCGGCAAACCATTTTATCCGAGCACACTTCGAAAAGTATTGTACGATGTTTTTGCGAATGAGTACGTGGGCTTTGATGGCGGTTCCAAAACGCCATCCATCGGCACTCGACCCGGAATGTAATCGAGCTGTAATACGCTCGGAAAGTTTATGCTACAAAACTACGCTACTGCACTAACACTCTTTATTGTAAAAAAGTACACCAGATATTGCGCTATCCTTATCAAGTGTTGTCGCTCGTTTCGTTGAGAAAACGCTCATTCACGATGGCCATCTTCTCGAAATCAAACCCTAAAATTTCGTACCACTTTCGCTCATCAACCGTCTTGAGTTCTCCCTCGCACTTTAAAATGATCGAAGATAAGTGCACCGCGGCTGCCGCGAGCGTGGGCGCATCAGTCGTCAACAATAAGTCATCTGTGTCAAACATCATGTTTAACAACGCCGCGCTCGCGGCGCACGCCAGCGCCTCTCCTCCTCCTATAGCGTGTACGATGTGAAACATAAATTTATGCGGCTGCTCGGTATTCAACTCATAATCCATCGCTCGCAGGACGTCTTGCTCGAGTTCAAGAATTCGGTCCTTGTATTCGTAATACAAAGCTCCGACGATGACGCCGTCGTCCGCCGCCGAGGCGTCGTACCCAGCCAATTCCAACCCTTCCGCCAACTCCCGCGCATCTTCGTCCTTCATCCGCACATTTGCACGCGATGTGAGCGTTATCTTCGCTAACCCTGCGTCCTCGGCGCCTGTGGTCACTAAAAGATGCGTCGTGTTGACGACATCCGCTACGCGCGTCACGCTCTCCTCCAACTTGCACGCTAAATAAATCGCACTCGGAACGACAATTTCCGGCGACAACGACGCGTGATGCACCACGGCATCGTTCGCAGACGTCCCGTTTTCGCACTCGCGCTCGCGACGGGCGGCGTAGAAGCGCAGCACCGCGGTAAGCGCAGTCACACTCGTGTCGAGCGGTAAATTCAAAAGCTCACACGCGCCTCGACACAACGCCCGTGCCTGACACTCGCGCGCGCGCTGCGCACTCGTGAAGAATGACGTCGATGCGTCGTCTCGACGCGCTCTCGCGTCGGCCGGGACGGACATGCGCGCGTGTCTGGCGTCGCGACTGCGCTGTGCGCACTGGGAAGAGCTATTTTTGTGCACCAGAGCGCGCGGTGACGTCATTTGGACGCGCGACGCCCGCGAGCGCGCGTGCGGGCGACTGCAACGGTGGATATCGTTGCGCCACGCCGTTTCACGCGCGGTGGCGCGCGAACGGGCGCGCGAGGGCGCGCGAGGGCGCACGCAGAACGCGGCGACGGTTCACATTTGCAGGCACAGAGACGAGCATGGATGTCGTTACTCGCGCGCACGTCGACACCACCCGCGCGAACGCGCGTGATGACGCGCGCAATCGCCCCATGCGCGTGAAAATCGCCACGGCTGGGGCGATGTCGTCAGGAAAGACGGCATTGATACGCCGATTCTTCGCGGAGGCGCGCGCCGCCGCGTCTGACTGTCGCGACGCCGACGTCAACGATTGGCGAGCTGCACCGACGATTGGCATGGATTTCGGAACTATGCGCATCGAATATTGCGAGAATGATTTCATCGTCACCACTGACGATGGTGATACGGAGTTCAGTCGATCGCCGAAAGTCGTCCGTGGGTGCTTTTTTGATCCGAGCGGCGCCGACGCGCACGCTCCGTGCCGCCGGGAAGCCTATCGAGACGCCGACGGCGTCATTCTCGTCATCGACGCAACCCGACGCGGATCTCAAGCCGAACTCGAATCTATCATTCGAGAAATCGCATCAGCACCGCGCGCAGACGAGGCAAACGCCGTGCCAATCCACGTCCTCGTCGTTCGAGCCAAGACGCGTTCGGCGCCGTCCCGAGCCGCGCTCCGCCCGCCATCCGCCTCCACTATGCCCATTCAAGACGACGATTCCGAGCTCGCACTCCTCCGCCATCGCCTCCACATCATCTCCACGACGTTCGCACACCGTGCACCGCCCCACGGCGCGAACCGTGCGGGAGACATACCCATCCGATTCGTCCCCGACGCTTCGGCTCCGTCATCCAGCCGCGACGCGTCGAGCGCGCGCGCGCCCCTCGCCGACATCCTCATCATCGATACCGACGCCGCCTCGGGCGCAGGCGTCACGCGCGCCGTACAAACACTCACCGCACGCATCGCGCGCGAGAAATCATCAAAACTGCGCGCGCATCGCGCATAAAGTCGCGACATTGTCGCGCTCCAGTAAAGTTGCTTTTTTTATGTCCCAAAACCCAGCGCGAGCGCGTCACTTGTCGACGCGTCAGCCTCTCCGACTCGCGATGTTTGCCACGACTGCGACCCCGAACGCGTTCACCGTGCGCGCGCCTGCGATGGTACGTGACTTTTGGCGCGTCTCTCGCGCGCGATGGCTGTGCGACGGCGTCGCGAGCGCGCGAATGCGACGCGGTGAAAACGCGTGACGTCACACCGTGTGACTGACGACGATGCTTTTGCGTGTGTTGTACGCGTCGTGTTCCACAGCGCGCGCAATCGCGCCGCCAAACGCAAACGCGGGCGTTCTTTAATAAGAAGCCAGCGGCTGCGGCTCCGGCGGCGCCGGCGGCGAAGAGCCGTTTCAGCGCTCCGGCGAAGAAGGCTGCGCCGGCCAAGTTTGTGAAACCCGAAAAGGGCCAACCGTACTTGGTTGACGGTCAATTGTGGGTGTGCCAAGGGTGCGGGTACGTGTATGACGGCCAGAGAGGTCCGTGGGCCGAGGATAAGCGATGCCCGGCGTGCGGTGAGCGACGATTTGCGTTGAAGTCGCAAGAGGAACTGTCCACGGCAATTTACGCGCTCGCCGCGTCTGTGGCGCTCATCGGCTTGTTGGCGCTCATCCCGAACTTGTAAGCGCGCTCGTGCGTGCGTGCGTGCGTGTGTATGTATCAAATGTACGCGACACAAAAGTATAGCGTGTAAGTAAGCGACGTAATAATGATATTTTTACACTAATAAAGAGTGGGGGACGCCAATTCGCGTCTCCGTCGTTCTCACCATTCGCGCCGAGGGATTCATGTGAAAGAATTACTGCTCGCCAGCCTCACCGAATGGCTTGAGGAACCCGCGCTGGAATCCTTGCTCTAAAGCGATCGCGGCGAACGCGTACATGAGCACACCTTCGCCGGTCAACAGCGCCGCTTGAGCGTACGCGGTAAAATCCGCCTCGCCGCTCAACGCCGCCGCTCGCAGGTACACATCTGCCGCGGATAAACCTCTGGCCAAGCCAAACGCGCCAACGACACCGCCCTTCAATTCATCGTTCCCGATATCGCGACGCACGGCGTAGCGATAGGTGACACCAAATACCGCGCACGACGCGGCGGCTATGGCTATGGATATCGCTCCACCGCCTTGAGAAAGAATCAAAGGCGTCGCCAACGCCGCGCCCCCGACGCCACTCAACGCCGCTGCCTTCCCACTCTCTATCTTTTCCGCATCCTCATCTATCGGCGTCGCCCACTTCGCGCCCTTGGCGTCTTCCTTTGCGAGTTCCGCTTCCAACGCCGCCCGCTCGCTCGCCAACGCCGCCATCTTCGCCTCCGCCGCCGCTACCGCATCCGCCTTCAACGCCGCCGCCTCCAACGCCGCTGCCTCCGCCTTCGATTGCACCTCCCCAGTCTTCGCCGTCATCTCCTCAAACGCGCGTTCAACCTTTGCCTTTTCCGCGCGCTCCACTTTATCAATTTCACCCTCCGCCACGCGCGCCGCCGACGCCTTCACCCTCGCAATCTCCGCCGCCACGCTCGCATCGCTATCAATCATGGCGTTTATCTCCTCCGTCGCCTTGTCCTTCATGGCTTCGATTTTCCCATCAATCTCGCGCGCGATCGCCATCGCGTCGTCGTCCGCCGCGGCGCCACCAGACGCGGCGCCCGCGCGCGTCGTCGTCGCCGCCACCGCGCGTCGTCGAGCGACGCCACACATGCGGCGCGTTGATGCCTGCGATATCGCGCGCGTCGTCGTCGTCGCCGTCGTCGCCGTCGTCGCCATCGTCGTCGCCATCGTCGTCGCCATCGTCGTCGCGTCGCGCTGTGCAGGCGCGCGCGTCCCCCGTCATAGTGTAACCCGCATAACTCTATCACCACACACACGATTCGGACATTCGACAACCCGAGGTCGGTCAGATTCATACTCTGCCACATGATCATCTGTTAGAAACTTTGTATTCGAGCATCCAACCACTCGAGAGACCTAGTTACTCGTACTGTGATCCATTTGGAGCGATTAAGGTGCCACGTTAAAAAATCACGCACGCACGAGGACCCGCGCGCACGTCCTCGCGCGTAGGTCACGCGATCGACCTCTTACCTCGCCTCGCCCGTACCCATGGCTCGCGGACCGAAGAAGCACTTGAAGCGCTTAAATGCGCCCAAGCACTGGATGCTTGATAAGCTCGGAGGCGTGTTCGCCCCGAAGCCGTCGCCTGGTGCGTGCGCGACGGAGCGAGAAAGCGCGCGACCCCGATGGGACGATGGCGATGCGGCGCGTAGGGCTTTGGGTGTCACGGGCGTTTCGCGACGGCGTGCGCGCCGCGCGAGCGCGCAAGTGGATGATTGGAATGCGTGACTGACGATGTTGTTTTTCACTGATTTTGTTTTCGCGCGAATTAGGCCCGCACAAGCAGCGCGAGTGCTTGCCGTTGTGCTTGATCTTGCGTAACCGATTGAAGTACGCGTTGACGTACAAGGAGGTGACGACGATCTTGATGCAGCGCGTCGTGAAGGTTGACGGGAAGATCCGCATGGATAAGTGCTTCCCGTGCGGGATCATGGGTACGTTGTTGTGTGTGTGTGTGCGCGCGCGCGGTCGTGAGATCGCGCGCGCGATGCGCGATCGGCGCGAGCGTTGGGCGTGACCCTGGATGTGTGTGAAAAACCCTAGACTAACGACGCGCGTCGATTCGCTCACTCTCGCAGATGTCGTGTCGATTGAAAAGACCAACGAACACTTCCGTTTGATCTACGATAACAAGGGTCGCTTCGTCGTCCACCGCATCGAGGCTATTGAAGCGCAATACAAGTTGTGCAAGGTCAAGAGCAAGAAGCTCGGGGACAAGGGTGTGCCGTGCGTCGGCTTGCACGACGGCCGCACCATTCGTTACCCGGATCCCGTGATCAAGGAGAACGATACCGTGTTGGTTGATATTGCCACGAATAAGATTTCTGAATCTATCAAGTTCGACGTCGGTGCCTTGTGCATGATCACTGGTGGCCGTAACGCCGGTCGCGTTGGTGTCATCCAACGCCGCGAAAAGCACATGGGGAGCTTTGAAATCGTGCACTTGAAGGATGCCGCCGGGCAAGAGTTCGCCACTCGTGGCACCAACGTGTTCGCGATCGGTACGGGTAACAAGCCGTTGATTTCTCTCCCCAAGGGCAAGGGTATCAAGCTTTCGATTGTTGACGAAATGGCGAAGAAGGCGTAGGATTGGAAGCGCACCGCACGACGCCTCGAGCGCGCGGCGAATGACGGCGACGGCGAGGCTTTGCTCGCATCGTTCATTCACGTCTTTGCGCGCGTCCCGGTGTCGGTAGGCTATAGTGATGAAATATTCAAACTCAAGACACGTGTGTGTTCTATTCATGCCTCGTACTCCTCCAACGCGCGCTCGACATATCCTCGTCGCGCGCGTTCGCCAATTCGTTCACCTCGAACCGACCGACCGACGAATAACCGACCGCACACGCGCACGCGCGACGCACGCACGCGATGACGCCGCGCGACACCGAACGCTCACCATTGCTCGCCACAAAATCGTCGTCGTCGTCGTCGTCCTGGCGCCGCGCGCTCGCCGCCGCCGCCGTCGTCGTCGGCGTCGTCGCGATATTTGCCTCGTCACGTCCAGCGCACGAGTTTGGTGTTGAGCACAGCGCGTTGACGATTCCGCAGCGTCTCGGCGCGGCGATGTCGGCGAGCGCGCGACAAGAACTCATCAACGCGAAGATGTCTAAGCTCAAGGCGTTATCGGCGCGATTGGAGGATGAAGCGGAACGGAAGCTTGCGCAAGGGAGGTTCATGGCGAGCGACGTCGAGGCGGCGTCAGAGACGGCGACGAAGGAGTCTGTGGCGACGTGTTCGGTTGATCCGACGCAAAATGCATTGAAAACGCGGTATAAAACCATGATGTCCAGGGAGAAGGGTGATGTGGAGAGAAGAAAGAATCTGGACGTGCGTCTCAAGCAGAAGAAAAAGAATAAGCGACGCGGTCGGGCGAAGGACGAGGACGAAAACGCCAGCGCGGCTCTCGGCGGCCTTCAATGGATTTCGAAAGCTTCAGAGATAACTTCTATATCGAGTGAAATTATCGGTGAGTTTGCAGAAGAGGTGGATGAAGGCTCTGGGTTTTGCTGGCGAGAGTCGTACACGCGCGAAGGCGTCTTACCGCAGCACTGCGAGGATGGACAAGAAATCTTGGCTGATGGATTCTACTGCTACGATAAGTGCGACAAGTATGACACGAGCGATAAGTCCTACAAACGATATGGATATGACTGTCATCAAAATTGTAACAGCGGATGGACGGATACTGGTCTCACGTGCAATAATCCGTCGGCGTCATATGGGCGCGGCGTCGGCACCATTGAATGCTCTTGGAGCTGGAGCACGTGGAGTGTGAATTGTGGTGGTTCTTTATGCACGGCAAAAGGCAAGGAAGATTATCTTGGGCTATGCTACGATAAATGCAAATCTGGATACAGCAACTTTGGTTCCAACATTTGCGTCATGGATTGCGCCGAACAAGGGTACCACGGCGGCATCGCGCCGAGCTGCGTCAAGGATGTCAAGGTCTCTCCCGGTATGACGCCTTCAACGTGCCCCCCGGGAACTGAATACGACAGTGGACTGTGCTACGAACCATGTAAAACAAACTTCACCGGCGTTGGATTCGTCTGCTGGGGTGGCGCGCCAAATGTGAACAACAAAGACTGGGTACTCTGCGGGATGGGCGCCGCCGTCGACGACGCCACGTGCGCCTTGATCATCACCGATCAGATCATGGGTCCGCTCGAAATGGTTGCTTTCTTTGCGACACTCGGCTCGAGCTCTGGCGCGACGACAGCTGCGAAGGTTGGCGTGAAAACTGCCACGAAAGGCGCCAAAGCCATCGACAAGGCGGGCGACACATTCAAAGCCATTAAAAAGACAGCTGAGGAACTCGAAAACGCCGTGAGCACCGCCGAAGGCGTCGTTGACGGCGTTGAAGATCTGGTTGAGTGCGAAACTGAAGCCGACTGCATCCGTGTCGCCGCCGAAGTCGCGGCACTCTTCGATCCCACTGGGATAGCGAGCACCATCGCCGCGTACAGCCACGACATTTGCACTCGATACACTGAAGACGCCGAAGCCATCGCGGAGATGGATCCAGAGCTCAAATCCGCCCAAATCGCCGCCGTGGAAAAAGCCTTTGTGAAATATCGCAACGGCGGTGGTAAAGGCAAATGCGCCAAAGCCGCGTATAATGAAATGTTGGAGCGCAACCGCTCGAAAGCCGAGGCTGAAGAAATTAAAATCCAAGTCAAATACGCCATCGGTAACTTAACCGCGGCGTCGACGTGAGGCACGTTCCGTCAGTAAAAGTCCTCGTTAAAATTAACCACTCCATCGATCAAGTTTGTATGTTTATTGTGTTGTTTTGTGCCGAATTTGATGTAATCCACGCGTTGTTTCCAACTGTTTTTTTCACCACCATGTGGCGTCGACATCTCCACAATTCGCCACGCACGATCGCGCGCATCGGCGATTTCACCCGCACCCGCGCGCGCACACACACACACGCACACACCATACACGCCATGACACCGCACGCGACGCTCGCACACGCCGTGTTGACGACGCATTCGACGTCGAAAGCGCCACGCGGCGTGCTGAGTCGGATTGTTAATTCACCGCCATCATCGCGCGCCGTGCGCGTGGTACCGCGCGCCGCGAGCGCTCCCGCGGGCTCAGCGCTCGATGCTCTACAGGCGTTCTCCAACGTCGTGCTCGATGCGAAGAAATCCGTGCTGGATGACGCGCGCGCTGGGCTGGATTTGGGCCCCAAGGCGGGCGTCGTGAGCGCGTCGGTGCTCGCGACGGCGTCCCGCGCCGGTGGGCGCGACGCTGGCGCGTTAGAGGGCGCCATGGTGTATGATAAATGCGACATCGTCAGCGCTGAGCCGGTGAAATATGAATGCGTGATTGATAAGGCGATGGTGAACTTGGCTGCGATGTGGGCGGAGCGCGTGGAGGGCCGCGTCGCGGTTGAGCTTTTTCCAACCTCCATGGCGGATGACACCGACGCGTTGCTCGTCAAGGCGAGACATTACGCAAACATGGCGCGAGATTTGAAGATTGTGCCGGAAAAGTTACTGTTTAAGATTCCAGCGACGTACGCTGGGATTGAGGCGGTGAAGACGTTGGAAGCGGAGGGGATTTCTTGTCACGTATCCGACGTGTATTGCGCCGAGCAAGCCCGCGCGGCTATCGATGCCAACGCGACTGTGGTGCAGTTGTACTACTCGCGAGTCAACGCTTGGCACAAGGCAAATCCTGGAAAGACGACGAGCGCAGATCCTGGGTACGATCTTGCCCGAGACGCGTTGGCGTACGCTCGCGCGCGCAAAGCCAAGACAAAAATCATGGTTGCGAGTTTACACAACAAAGACGCCGTGCTTCGCGTCTTGGGTGTGGACTACGTGTTAGTGTCGCAACGCATTATTGATGAAATGGCAAAAGCACCCGCCAGCGATGTCGGGGAGACGATCATTTCAGACGCGCCGTCTACTTCTTCGTCGTCTACGGCGGCGCTCTCCAAGAAGGCGTTTGACGACGCGCTCGCAAACTCTCCCGCCAAGACGGAGCTCGCAATCGCCCGTCGGCGAAACGCTGCGGCGGATGGAGATTTAATGAACTACATCAAAGAAAAGACGGTTGGGTTGAATGTCTAGGGATTTTCTCAAGACGCAAAGGCTACACCACCGCGCGCGCTCGCAAACGTTACATTTGTAAATAAAATCAATTACACTACTCCTACGCACGACACAACGCATACCCAGCGACGCGCAATGCCGCAAAACATCCCTAAATCACCATCGCTCACGTCGCTTCTCGCGCTCGGCGGCACCGACAGCGGCGCTGACGTCAAACGTCTCCGCCCGCGCCTCCTCGCGCTCGGCTCGCGCTCGCAAGATGAGACTCCTCTTCTCTCGCTCGCTCATCTCACGCGTGCGGGCGCGCAATTTCGCCACGACGTCATCGTTCGATTCAAACACCGGCACACTTTCGCGAAACGACCACTGATTGTTCTCGTTTCGCGAAAGCGTCGGCGGCTCCTCGCGCGTCTCCTCCTCGCGCGCCTCCTCCTCCTCCGATGCGTCCTCCTCCGGTGCGTCATCGCGCGCGATCGTCCGATCGCGCATGGCGGCGACAACGCGTTCACGCACCGCACGCTCAGCCCGCGTCGCGCGCGATGGCGCCGCCACCGCCGCGCACCGTCGCCTTTTCACCCATGGCTGTAACACGTCAGCATCGTCATCGTCCTCGCTTTCCCCGCTTCCGTCCTCGCTCGACCGCACCAGCGCCCCGTCCGCGGGCGCCATCGCACGCGACGCGTCGTCGCGCACGCCTCCCCACGCGCGCGTCGCGCGATCGACGTCGCGAACTGACGTCGCGAGCTACACAAACCGTTACACCTCGTCGCGCATCCGCACGCTCTTCTTCTCGTCGCGCATCCGCACGCTCGCGATGCGCCCGCACCCGATGGCGTTCTGGTTCGACGCGTGCAGCACGCGCGCGCGATGCTGCGCGTACGAGTACGCCCCATCGTCGTCCTCGCGCGCGCCGTCCGGCGTGCTCGTGGTGTTTCTTCATGGCATTGGCGAACACGCGTCGAGATATTTAACGCTCTTTCACGCGCTCACCGCCGCGGGGCACCGCGTGATGACGTACGACTGCGTTGGGCACGGCGCGAGCGAAGGGTTACCTGGGTATATATCGAGTTTCGACGACGTCGTGGGCGATGCGGCGGGGTTTTGCGCGCGGGCGAGGGCGTCGCGAGGCGCGCGCGCGGTGGTGCTCGTGGGGCAAAGCTTTGGTGGGCTCATCGCCGCGACGGTGTGTGCGAATGATCGCGAAGGCGTGATTGATGGGTTGGTGTTGACTGCGGCGTCTATTGATGTGCGTTGGACGGCGGTGTTGAGGGCTCAAGCGGCGATGGGGCGGGCGTTGGCGGCGTGCGCGCCCAAGGCGCGACTGGTGCCGGCGGTGCGTTTGGAGGATATGTCGGACGACGCCGCGACCGTGGAGTCATACGCCAGCGATCCATGGGTACAGATTGGTCCAGTTCGATGTAAGACGGCGTATGAGATCTTACGCGGATTTAGGGCGCTTCGAGAGCGGTACGGGGACGTGCGATGTCGGTTGCTCGCGATGCACGGCGCGGAGGACGCGTGCGCGGATAAGGATGCAAGCGCGCGTCTCGTGCGCGAGGCGTCGTCACGAGTGAAAGAATACGTAGAATTACCTGGCATGCATCACTTGATTCTACAAGAGCCGGGGAGCGCGGCGGTGATTCGTCGCGTGGTGGATTTTGCCTCGTCGTTTGCGAGCGACGCGGAGCGCCGCTCGAAATTATAGCTTTCATCGTCATCATCATCGTCATCGTCATCGTCATCGAGGCTATCGTCCCGCCGCTGACGCACGAGCGTTGTTTCATGTTTTGCCTGTTTTCTTTCAGCAGCCATCTTTGTACGCTTCTTGTTGTAACATTATCATCAGCCGCAAAGCAACCGTTCTTCATAACGCGACGCGGCTCGCGCGACGACTCGTCTCACCCATCGTCCACTCGCCGTACGCGCCGTACGCGTCGCGGTTTAAAAGAATACGACACCGCACGCGCCGCCACCATGGGATCACCAGCACCGGCGGCTGATCTCGCGAAAAACACCGTCGCGCAGCTTCGCGCGCGGTGCGCTAACCGCGGGCTCTCCACCGACGGCCTTAAAGCCGCGCTCATCGCTCGCCTTACCGCGCTCGACGACACTGGCGACGACGAGAATGACGCACCGCGCGCGCCGAAAGCGACCGACGCGAACGATGGGCGCAAGCGCGATCGCGAACGAGGCGAGAGTGAAGACAAATGCGCCGCGCAGCCGTCGGCGTCGGCGTCGGCGGACAAAACCCCGGCGCTCGCCGATGCGACGTCGAACAAGCGAGCCAAGAGCGTCGACGCAGGCGTGGACGATGTCGATGATGATTTCAAAACCCTCGTGCGCATCGACCAAAACGCTGGACGCGTGATTGGTCGAGGCGGAGAGACGCTCAAGTATATCGAGCGCCGGTGCGGCGTTCGACTCGAGTTTAGACGCGACGAAGGCGTCGTCGCCGTTCGACCGAAGCACGAGGTGGATAAAAAGATTGTAAGTGATGACGTCAAGCGTGCTAACGTGCAAGAGGCGAAGAGAATAATCACAGAAGTGGCGAGCACTGGGCAAATTATGGACAGGCTGACGGAGAACGTGCCGAGCGACATCAACGCTGGTATACGAATCGATTCGAACGTCGTGCCGCATCACATTTTGAACGGCGATCCAGAAGAGTACTTAGAAGTAGACATTCCATGCCCCGGAAAAGAAGGTCGCGTCATTGGTCGAGGTGCAGAAACGATTAGAGAAATTTCAGCCAGGAGCGGCGCAAACTGTCACGTTGTGAAAGGAAGCGGCGTGTGCACGGCTAAAGGAAAGAGGCATGCACTCGCGATTGCGTATCAGATGGTGCATGACACCTTACAATTGCCAATTGATCGTTTCGGCGCGCCATCGACGTCGCAACCGCATCAGCAGTACGTGCAGGCGCCAACGGTCGTCGCGCCAGCCGCCGCTCCGCTCATGATGGCGGTGCCGCCAGGCGTGGTGATGTTGCCCAACGGCATGGCCATGGTTCCCATGTCCATGCTCGGCGTCGCGCCGGCGCAAGGCGTCATGCCAATGATGGCACCGCAGCCCGCGCCTACGACGACGATTGAGGTGCCGTGTGCGACGCATGCGGGACGTATCGTCGGTAAGGGAGGAGAAATGATTAAGCACCTGCGCACCGTCACGGGCTGCGCGGTTGATCTTAAAGATAACAACACCCCGAACGCTGTGTGCGTCATCTCAGGCCCAGTTTCAGCCGTCGAGCTTTGTCGCTCTTACGTGCACGAAGTGATGGAGAACGGCGACACGCGCGCGGCGGGCAAATTAGGCGTCGCGCCGACGACGCACGCGTCGGCGCCCGGGGCATCGTATCCTCAACATATGGCGACGCCATACGCGTACACCGCGTCTCTGGCGACGCCCGTGAACGTTGGCGGTTGGGAGAGATATCATGACGATTCGGGCAAGGCATACGAGCACAACGCCGCCACGGGGGAGACTCGTTGGGTAGATTGAAATAGAAATAATTTTGTGCAAAGCACGAGTATAGACGTTGACACATTTTCATTCAATAGAACATCTCATCATTAAATCAATAAATCATAATGGTTTTCGCCGTTATACAACAACTTGACTGCTTTCCTCTTTCCTTCCTTTGCAAACTCTTCACCATACGTCTGAATGCACACGAATCCGCTCCCAGTCGCGTTTCGCGCTTGACTCGCCGGAATGTACACTTTAATCGGTCGTCGAATCAATCGCGACAAAACCAATAACTCTGGCTCACCACCCCAAAACTTTGGATCTAATATCCGTCGACAATACGTTTCTAATCCATACTCGTACGATATCGCCATCACGGCTTCGGAAAAGTTCTTTCGCTTATCCTCGCCGCGACACAGCGACTCTGCGACGGCTAAACGCAGCTGGTCGGCTTCAAAGTCTTCTTCGCCACTCGTCATGTTACGCTTTGCAATTGCCGCCAAACCGAGCGCGAGAGATCTAAACATGCACTTGCCGTCACCGCGCACGCGAACGACTTGATGGAACTCGCCTTGACGCTTCCTGCGCGCGCGGAGCTCGAGGTCAGTCTTTTGTGGCTCTTTTTGGGGTAGCGCAAAACACGACATCATGGGCGCACGCGCGATTGCTCACGCACTCTTTCGGCTTGGCTTTTGACGCTTTGGCGATGTCGAACAACATGTTCGCACCGCGGCGACGTTCGTCGGGTGAGGCGCTCGTGGGTGAAGGTCGAGCGCGCGTGGGCGCGCTCGGCGGGACGTCGGCGCGAGCGCCTCGCGACGTTTGCGTCGGCGCGGATGCGTACGAGGCGTGCGATGCGCGGCGTTGAGATGCTTCGTGCATGGCGTGAGTAGAGTCGTGCGTGAGTAGAGTCGTGCGCGAGTACGCCGCGTGCTGGACTATGAGGCGTTGAGTAGAAAAAGCGTCTACATCACGCGCCGGCGGCTAAACTAATCCTAGTGCGATGACCATCGCAAAATCCATAGCGTTCTTCAACAACGTACACGACATTTCGAGCCACCATGCGCGCACCGCGCAAACGAGCGGTCCATCGCGCGCACAAGGCGTTCATATCCCGCACCATGGCGTTGCTCAGCGCCGCGTCATCCTTGGGAAACAACCGCGCGAGCGTACAATGCACTGTCTCATTTTGCGCTCGCGCCGCGCCAATGGCGTTATCTCGAAGTCTCTCGCGCACATTTTGTGCATCACCGTTGACGTCATTAAAGCACAAGAGCAAGCAGCCGCTCGGAGCGACGCACACGCGGTCGACTTCGAGCGTCACCGGACCGGCGCCGCGCAACGCGTCCGCCACGGCGGATTCTTCATATTTGATCGCCTCTGATGGCGCCGTGCTCGAGACGTGCGGAATCAATCGTTTTGTACCATTACGCACGGCGTCATCGACGGCAAACGCCACGGGTGGCTTGATGTACTCGTGCGTGCGAGACAAATGGAACATCGACACGTGCAAATTCGCCCGACCGGGCGTAAACGCGTCCAGCTTCCCTCCGAGCATCGTCACCAACTCTCGCGTCGACTGCTGCACCGCCGCCGCGATCGCCGGCGCATCCTCCAAGCTCAAAATCACCAAACGCGCGCAATCCCGCGCGAAACCATCCACGGCGGCGTACTTTTGCGGCCACACGCCCACTTCGGGATACGTCGCAAAGTAAAAAAATTGCCTCGGCGACAACGCGCGTTTGTCCAACCCTTGCGCCGCGAACGCGAGCTCCAAACTCTCATACACCGCGATAGCATTCGACGTGTGCTTCACATCAATCATCATCATCGCCGTCGTCGCCACCTGAGCCGGCTGAGCCGCCTCCTCCGTCGCAACCGCGTCCTCCAAAGTCGTCGCTCGCTCGCCCTCGCCCTCCTCGTCTCCGCCCCCGCGCGACCTCCTCGTCACCGCCATCGACCGCGTCAGCGTGCGCTCCAGCGTCGCCGACGGCGCATCGCCACCCCTCGTGCTCGCCGCACCCTTTCCATCCACGTGTTCAACAACATCATCGTCATCATCATCATCATCATCGACCGCACCGCTCCACCAGTACCCAGCGACGACGACGACGCCCACGCACGCCGCCACCGCACACGCCGCCATCGCCACGCGCCGACGCCTTCGCGCGTCCGACGCGCCGAGCGCCGCCATCGACGCCGCCATCCCGATGCGTCGCGCGATCGCGTCACGCGTCCATCGCGCGCGCGCATGAAAAAGCATCATCGTCTTTGTCATCCATCACAGCGGCGATGCGCGTGGGATTCGAACCCGCGCACGACATTCACGACGACGTGAGACACGCGCGCGCAAAAAAAAGCTAGTAGGAGGCTGCCTGTGTTGGGGGACGGTGTCGCGTCATCGCGCGCGCGTCGACGCGAGGGCGACGGCGCGGGTGTCGTGTGATGTGTTACAGGTATTTTTGTGTGTGGTATGTCAACAGTCACGTCGCGCGTGGGCGCGCGCCGGGGCGGGGCGCGGCGTCGCGCGCGCGCGCGGGCGTCGCCGTGTACGCGCGCGCGTGCGTCGCTGTGTGTGCGCGCGCGGCGTTCGAGGCGTGGATGAGATGGTCGTCATGTCACGATGAAAGAATGATGCGATGAATGATGACGTGAGCTGATGATGAATGAATGAAATGAATGAGTGTCTTTGTGGTGGAGCGGCATTTGCGAGCGCGCACGTGCGCGGCGCACGCACGCGGAGCACCATAGCGACGCACGCGGACGGTGCGCCGGCATCGCGCGCGGCGTCTGCGCCCGGTGCCGGTGCGCCGGCGGCGTCGACGCGCACGGAGCTCGAGGCACATAATTTGGTGTTGCTCACCGCGCCGATGATGCACGCGCGCGCACACGCGCGGCGGTTGACGAAACTCACCGGCGCGTCGGCGGTGATATTTATCATCGTCCTCATGTATGATACGGCGATGATGACGCGGGAGGGCGCGAGTGGGGTGAGTGCGGGGGCGCGCGGAGCTCGGATGGGCGCGTTTGCGTCGATCGTCGCGTGCGCGGCGTGCGCGGCGTACGCTCGGGCGTTAGATAAGCGCATAGGTGGGAAATTTAGTGCGATTCCGTTGAATAGACATGGGGCGTCGGCGTCGGCGTCGGCGTCGGCGTCGGCGTCGGCGACGCGGGCGTGGAACGGGAGCGCGTGGGTGGAGGACGCGCGGCGCGGGCGACCGCCGACCGCGGAGCATTGGACCGGAGCCGCGCCTGCGCGCGCGGCGAGTGATACAAGCGGCGGTACGAGTGGCGGTCGCGGCGGTGGCGACGATGTGATTGCGGGCGTCGGTAGCTTTGGGTACGGTGGGTACCAGGATGAGGTGAAATTGGAAGACGCGCGCGCGCGGGCCGAACGCGAACGCGTCGAGCAAGAAAAATGGGCGCGTTGGGAAGCCGAAGACGAAGAGCGCGAGCAGCGAAGGGCAGAAAAAAAGGCTGAAAAGAAAGCAGAAAAGCGCGCGGAAAAGGAAAAGTCGCGCGCCAAGCGCTGGAACAAATACGATGACGCATGGGTAGCGCTCGAAGCGTCGTCTTTGTCAACCGCGCCGCTCGCGTACGACGACGTCCCTTGGCCACCCAAAATGAACGAGCTCCTCGAACGCGAAGCCGGCGGCGCTGACGCGTCCGATCGTGACTGGAAACTCGCGTATCACCGTTGCGTCAAGCGTTGGCACCCCGACAAATTCACCGCGAGATTTAGAGCTCGCATTGACGCCGGCGCCGACGCCGCGAAAATCGCCGAACGCGTCGAAGCCGTCGCCAAAGCGCTCACCATCGCCTACGCACAGCGCTAGCGCGCACAATCCTCGCGCACCACTGCCCTATTGCTCGCTCATGCGCCCATATATATATATATATGTATGCGCACAGCGCGCGTACAGTAGTCATGTAAAACAACAGACGTACAACAGACGCCGCGGAGGTTTGGCGCAGCCTCGACGTCATAAAAATCCCCATGCCACGTATTCTACACACAAAACCCCCATGTGGCGACGAACACACACACACCAACCGCGTCGGCATTTGCCGACGCGTTCGGCGCGCGACAACCACGTTTGCCACGACGACGGCGGCGATGCGCGGCGCGTGCGCGCGCGCAATGACGCCCGCGATGACGCCCGCGACGACGTCCCGCACATTCGCGCGGCCCGGGACGCCGACGACGCCGACACGGGCGTCGATGATGCCGATGAGGTTGGTTTCAAAAGGGCCGACGTTCCCACGGCGCCGCACGGCGACGCACGACGCGGCGAGCGACGCCGCAGACGCGCGGACGAGTGCGGATGATGCGTTATCGGTGTCAGTGACGACTGGGGGGATGCCGCTCGCGGGGGTTGACATGGGGTCGACGACGGAGGAGGACGCGAGGGAGGAGGGCGCGGAGGCCGGGGACGCGAGCACGAAGGATTTACTGCGGTTTACGCTTCCCACGATGCTCATCTGGCTCGCGGAGCCGTTGTTGAGTTTGGTGGATACATCTGTGGTTGGATTGGCGTCGACGCTTGAGTTGGCGGCGATTGCTCCGGGAAGCGTGTACGCCGGGTATCCGGCGTATTTAATCGCCGCGGGACTGGCGATGGCGACGACGACGATGATTGCACAGGATAGACTGCTAGCGGCGAAAGGTGGTGCGGATGATGAAGATGAACGCACAGTATCGATGAGTTTGGTGACCGGGATTGTGATGGCGCTGGTGATGAGCACGTTTTTGATTGCGGCGCACAAGCCGCTTTTAGCCATGTATATTGGCGCGGCAAATATTGGCGTGCTTCCACACGCGAGTGCGTATAGCGTGATTCGATTACTTTCGCTGCCAATTGGCATCGCGATTGCCGTCACTGAGTCGGCGTTTTTGGCGAGCAAAGATCCGTGGACGCCACTCAAGGCGGTGGTGTTGACGACGACGGTGAATTTGGTGCTCGACATTTGGTTTGTCACTGGTCTTGGTTGGGGCATTCGAGGCGCCGCTTGGGCGACGACTATTTCTCAGGTGTGCACGGCGATATTGCTCATACAAGCGCTCATCAAACGTGGGCCAGAAATCGACAAGGTGAGAACGATGTTGAAGGAGAACGCGCAACGCGCGTCAACCTCCAACTTCAACCTTCCCGCGGAGATGCGATCTCTTAGAAACGTCGGCGCGCCGGCGTTACGGTTGCCCATTCGAATGCCCGACATGAGGTTCTTACAACGCGTTCGATCGATTGCGGCTCCTGTGATGTGCGTACTGTTCATCAAATGTGTATTCGTTGGCTGGATTGTTCGCACGGCGACGTACATTTCGCCTGAAGCCTCAGCCGCAAACGGCGTTCTGTTCACCGTCTATTTCTTCTTTGCCGTCATTGGCGATGGCGTGAGTCAGGCGTCACAAACTTTTTTGCCGCCCACACTCGGTGATTTTGATAAAGCCTCAAAGTTGGCTTTCCGAATCTTGTACGTCGCCGTCGGCATTGGTATTTTCAACGCCCTCGTCAGCGGTTTCGTTCCGATAAACTTTCCCTATTTATTCACCACGTCCCCAGCTGTGGTTGAATTGATGTTCAAGGCCACACCATACATGTGTGCGGCATTATTAGCCCACACATCCTCCATGGCGAGCGAAGGATGCTTACTGGCGTGTCGCGACGGCGCCTTTATGGTGTCCTCGTACGTACCCAATTCCATCCTATCCATCGTCACCCTCAACTTCCTCCTCGCCCAAGGCTGGGGTGTGTGTTCATCATGGATTGCTCTCACCCAATTCCATTTTGTACGTTTATTCATAAACTACATCCGTCTAGGTCGTCGAAAAAGTTCGCCTCTCAATAAAGAGCTCGGCGTCGGCGTCGCATAGCGAAAAAAATATATTTGTTTCTCTCTTGTTTCCTTCTTGGTTTCTTTGGTTTCTTGATTTCTTGATTTCTTGGTTTATTTGCTTACGTACGAGTTGATCATCATTTATGTTAGTTGTTCTCTGTAACCTCTCCGTGTTGTTGACGTGATTGATGATGTAATAAAACATTGTAAGTCTCACCCAAACGCAGACACATTCGTGATGGATTTTGTTTAAAAAAACCTCAACGCGCGCGCGACGCCATCGGCTCGACCTCTTTTCTCGCTGTGCGACGCGCAGTCGATCTCTAGGTGCGTCTCGATCATCGACGCGAACGATTGCGTCGTCGTATCGCCCATCGCGCATCGGCGTCGACGGTGCGACCGCGCGAGGGTCGTCGCTCGACCGCCAAGAGGCGTCGCGATCGGGCCTCTAGGGTCACGTTCGTGCATGATGCCGATGACACCTGTGGTTTCCACGCGCCGCCGACGCGCGCGCGACATCGATGACGCGCGGTCACTGACTGACGGATAATTATTTTTGTTTACTTTCCCGTTCGCACAGCGCTTTACGACTCGTTACGACGCTTGAATAATGTCCGACAGAGGTGGATTCTCTCGCGGTTTCGGCCGCGGCGGTGACCGCGGTGGCGACCGCGGTGGCGATCGCGGTGGTCGCGGCCGCGGTGACCGCGGTGGCCGAGGCCGCGGCCGCGGCCCGCGCCGTGGTGGTGACGAGAAGGATGCTTGGGTTCCGTGCACCAAGCTCGGTCGCCTCGTGCAACAAGGCAAGATCAAGTCGCTCGAGCACATTTACTTGTTCTCTTTGCCGATCAAGGAGCACCAAATTGTTGACCACTTTATCGGTGCTGAATTGAAGGATGAAGTGATGAAGATTTGCCCGGTGCAAAAGCAAACGACTGCGGGTTGCCGTATGCGCTTCAAGGTGCGTTTTCGTGTTCGCGTCGTCGTGGAGTTGGTGTCGCGAGGGTGAGACGAGGGTTGTGCTAGGGCTTTTGAAGAGACGCCCCGGACCGCTCGCGACATTGTCCTTGCGTGTTGTCGTGTCTTTTATGTGTGAGGCGCTATCTGTACGTGAACTGACGTGTGTTTAATCGTTTCTTTTCGTTTCTAATGACGTAGGCTTTCGTCGTCGTCGGTGACGGCAACGGCCACATCGGTTTGGGCGTCAAGGCGTGCAAGGAAGTCGCGCACTCCATTCAAGGTTCGATGATTCTCGCGAAGTTGAACGTCGTCCCGGTTCGCCGTGGTTACTGGGGCTCCAAGCTCGGTGCCCCGCACACCGTGCCGTGCAAGGTTCACGGCAAGTGCGGTTCCGTGCACATTCGCCTCATCCCGGCGCCGCGTGGTACCGGTATTGTCGCCGCGGCTACCCCGAAGAAGGTGCTTCAAATGGCGGGTATCGAAGATGTGTTCACGTGCTCTCGTGGTCACTCCAGAACGCTTGGTAACTCCGTTAAGGCTTGCTACCAAGCGCTCGCCCGTACCTATTCCTTCTTGTCGCCGGAGCTCTGGGCGGAGACGCGCTTCACCAAGCCGCCGGCGCAAGAGTTCACCGACTTGCTCGCCAAGCCGACGAAGAAGCGTGCCGAGTATTAGACTTTGAGCGTGTTTTTGACACCTAGTTAGATGACTTGATGAAATATCACTTTATTAAGCCGTTTTCAATCTTTTGTTTTGCCTACGTGGCTATCGCTAACTTGCTACGCCTATCTCGTCTACTCGCCGACGCCACCAAGTGGTTTCCGTCGTCGATGACTTCTAATTGTCTCACGGCCTCAGCTCGGAGTTTACGCAGCGCACCCACGAGCGCGCGTTGGCGATTCAACGCCCTCGCCACTTCGCGCGTCGATGTCTCCACGAATCTCTTGGCGTCAACCTCTCTCCGTTTGTCGCGAAATTCAATCGCGCTATACAACGTCTCGGCGTTTCGCGCCGCATCCAACGCCGCGTCTCGCTCAGCCACAGCCTTCGTCAACGCCAATTGCGCTGTGAGTGCACGTTTAATTTCTATTTCACGCTCTTCTTCGCGTCGACGCCTCGCGCACGTCCGCGCTTCGCGCGCCCAGTCGCGAAGCGCCTCTCGAAGCGCTCTCTCTCGCTCGCGTTTCTCAAAACGCTCCAACGCCCGCCTCATCGCCTTGTGCTCAATCGTCCGCGTGCGCCACGCGCGAAACACGTGCGCAACCACCTCCACTCGCAGCGCGCGCACGGCGACGGCGAGTTCGCGCGTCACGCGCGCGTCGCCGCACGCCCGAGCGCGCCAGGATGCGAAAAAGTGCGAAAGAACGTCGCGATTTCGCGCGCGCACAGCTCTGCGCTCGCGCGCAGCTGCGCTCCAGCGCGCGAAAAAGCGAGCGCGACGGTCACTTTCGTCGTCGTCGTCGTCGTCGTCGTCGTCGTCGTCGTCGCGCGCGGGCGTCATGGTGCCGCGCGCCGTCGTCTGTGGCGGGCTCTCTCAGTCCCCTCTACAGTTGTGGAAGGCGAACGGACTTTTTTCATTTCATTTAATATGTGAGGCTCGTGTGCACTTCACTAAGGCGCTGGCGATGTGTATGTGTATGTGTATGTGTGTGTTGCGTGCGCATTGCATGAATTTTGTGCGTCGCGGAAAGTCTACATGGTGTTTACGAAGCGCGAGGCGGAAGCCGCTCGAGCGCAGCCAAGGTGGTAAACGCGGCGACTTGGCTCAAGCCATCAGGCCAGGTGATGGACATGGCGTAGTTCCCGATGACGCTCATTTCTAAGGGTGCGATATCGTCTGGGATGGGTGCGCCATTCATCAATCTATCGGGGCTTTCATTGCTCCCTTTGACGCGAGCGCTCGTGTCTGACATGCGTACGTTTTTAGCTGAAATCCAAAATGGCTTGCCGTCATTTTCGCCCGGAATTTCCACTCTAAACGCGCCATCATATCCGGGGTCAACATCCACACGTGGTTTTCTCCCAGAGTTTAATTTAGCAACCTCGCGAACGACAGATGCGGCGACTTCTTGGTACCGTGCGCTCGTCTCGCACGTCGGGTCTCGCAACACGAGCGGACGACCAGTGTCCCCACACGCGCTCAACTCTGGCACGATGGGCATCTGGAACAGGTTTGGCACGCCGTATTGATCGCAAATCTTTGCTCCACTGCCTTCGCCGAACGGTTTGTGTCGCACACCATCGACTTCGAAATAGCTCATGTTTTCCACGACGCTCACGCACGGCACGGCGAGCTTTGCAAACATACGCACACCCTTTTCGACGTCAATG
>Ga0222714_10001711_pt1 | contig 24453 bp, 14 predicted proteins | sample C33_3DmetaG_FD_165048 | JGI IMG/M metagenome (GOLD analysis project Ga0222714, IMG submission 165048) | Estuarine water microbial communities from San Francisco Bay, California, United States - C33_3D | ecosystem: Environmental > Aquatic > Marine > Unclassified | place: USA: California...
TATCTCGTAGTATCGCCCGTATATAGCCCATCGCGCGCGCGCGCCGCGCCCCGGAAGGACGGACGGACGTCCGTCGCGTCGACCAACATCGCCCGTCCACGTGGACGGTCGTCGACGCCATCCATCCATCGGACGTCGACTCGGCGATCGATCGATGCGCGATGTCGATGGCGCGATCGATCGATCGATGCGCGATGTCGATGGCGCACGGCGCGCGATCGATGCGCGATGTCGATGACGCCGATCGAGGGCGCGGCAGATCGCGGCACCGCGCGGGGCGACCGCGAGCGCGAGCGCGATCGATGGCGCCGACGACGCGCGCGGTGACGCACGCGACGCGGGACGACGACGCGGAGGACGCGAGCGGTGCTCGACGACGAGGACGAGGACGAGGACGAGGCGGTGGCGATGGCGGCGACGAGGACGAGGACGAGGACGGTGATCCATCGGCGTCGTCCTGGGCGCAGCGCCGAGGCGTGGGTGCGTCGGTGCATTCGGGGGAGGATGCGCGGACGCGCGTGGCGACGATTGCGACGAGTACGGGTGGGGCGTTCGCGTGGTTTACCGCGGCGTATTGTGATCCGGCGCGTGGGGTGATGTTTCCGGGGCGGGGCGCGACGACGACGACGACGCGCGGGCGAGGCGGCGCGTCTGGGGCGTCGTCTTTGGCGTCGTCGTCGTCGTCGTACGATTGGTCTGGGGCGCCGTTTGCGGGCACGGTGGATGATCCCGTGGAGCCTGGGGTGAGGTACGTGCGCACGCTGGTGGGGCTGGAGGTGTGCGAGCGACGCGCGTCGGGGGCGTCGTGCGGCCCGGGGGGCGGCGCGGGCGACGGCGTGTCGTCGGAAGGGTTGACGACGTGTGCGATGCGCATCGTGCGCACGGTGACGTCGGATAGTGGGGATGATAAGGCGAATGGGCAGTATTTTGTTGTGTATGCGCATGGGAACGCGTGCGATGTTGGGGATTGCGTGAGCGAGGCGACGAAGATCGCCGTGGGTTTGAAGGCGCACGTCATCATTCCAGAGTTTCCCGGATACGGCGTCGTGGATGGCGTCGCGCACGAGCAAAACGTGAATGCAATCTTAAAAGCTACGGTGAAATATGTGGTGAAGTTTCTACACGCGCCGCAAAGTCGCATCATCGTCGTCGGGCGATCCATCGGTACCGGGCCGGCGACGTGGTTGGCGCGTCTCATGTCCATTCAAGGCAGCCCACCGGCGGCGTTGATTTTGCACTCGCCGTACACGTCGATTCGTGCGATCGCGAAAGTATACGTTGGCGCGGCGAGTTACTTGTTGGCTGATCGTTGGAACACCGAACGCAACATCGTCGACGTCGCGTGTCCGGTGTTGCTCATACACGGGGACTTGGATGAAATCATTCCTCACAGCCATAGCTTTCAGCTCGCGCAGACGGTGAAGGATACCAAAACGCGACGTGAAACGGACGCGTTAGCCGCAGAGTCGCCCGCGCCAGAGCCCAAACCGGCGACGATAAGTCTGTACATTCAAGAGGGACGCGATCACAATACGTTTGACACCGAACAGGATTTTTTGTTTCCGATTATGAAGTTCATCAGGACAAAGGTGAATCCGTACGTGTGGCGAAACACGCTCATACGACGAGCAGGTAACATCAAGGGCGCAAGTCTGTTGTCGTCGTACGACAAGCCACCCGATGAGCTCGAGCCGATGGGGTGCAAGACGCGCGTGGAGGCGCACTTATTGAAACGCCGCAAGGCGCAGCGCGGCGCGAGCGTGGAGGTACAATCGATCGCTTAGTTGTGATATTTAGTGTACATGTATGTTAGAGTTACCATTTGAACTCGATTCGTTTCGTTCTAAGCGATGCCGAAGCGACTTCTTGACATCGCGTTCGGTTGGGCGGCGATGGCGTCTCGCACGCGCGTCGCGATCATGGACAAAAACTCAGTCTCTAAACCGAGCGTGGGTTTGTCCATTTCGATTAAAGACTGCAAGGATGGAACCATGAATGATGCCAGTAGGCCCAACTCTTGGGATCGCTTACCGGTGTTGAGATCGCCACTTGGAGCGACGATGCTATCGTCGTCGCCGGGCTGCGCGCTCGGTTGCAAGTGCGCGTAGAGCACTTCAAGGACATTCTCCACAGAAATCACGAGCGTTCGAATATCACCTTCAATCGCTGCCGCTTTGGCGAGAAGATCGTTCTCGTTCATATTCAACGATCGCAGAATTTTGCAATGCTCGATATCTTTCAAAGCATTTTTTCTCGCCTCGGCGGCGCGCGAGAGCTCCAACGCGAGCGTCATCACCATTGTGGCAAACATATGAATGGTCGGTCGCTCATCGCCAATAATACCATCGGACGCTTCAAACGTGAATGCGGTCAGGCCTTTGTTCACCATCACTCGCTGAGCGCTCAAAATCATGCTGCGAACGTTGACGTAGCGTTGGTACATGCGGTCCGCCGCGGCGACGGCGTTCACGTCGTTTGAACCAGCAAGAACCATATCGTCATCTGCACTGCAATGTCCGAGCGTCGTCTTAATGTACTTGGAGTACTTATTATTCTCCGAGCATATGGTCACCGTGAGAACGTCGAGCGCGCCTTGCAATCGAAGCTTGGGATCTGGTAGAATTGGACCCTTGAGCAAACGCGTGACGAGGTTCACAGTGGCGTCGAGCTCAGCTAAATCAGCGAGATGCGGTCTCGTCGCTCGATCCGCAAGCACGCGATGAATCACCGCATAGTGTGCTTCAACGAACGCGAACGTTTGCGCGGTGACTTCGGGGATACCAGCACTTTGTACGATGGCACCTTGATACACTGCCGACGGCGACGGGGCGGGCACTGGAGCCGTCGATGGAGACGCAGCCAGCAAGCTGCCCACTAAACGCAGAACGTTCACAAGAAGCTTATGATGACGTGCTCGCGGAATGGGGAGCTCAGAATATGGCAAATCAGCTTGCATGGTTGCAGTGGCAGCTGATGAGCTGTGGATGTCAGCGTACGCGTCAATTGCACGGCAATTCGTGAGTGCAACAATCGTACCAAGCGCGATCATTTGAGCCGGTTCACTTTGTGCCATGCGTAAAAGCAACGAAAGTGATGCTTCAATAGCCTTGGACTGTGACGCCGCTCGCGGGGTGTTCATGACTAAGTCTGGCATGGACACCGTCTCGAGGCCGTGGAGGCACGCCTGCGCGACGCCGTTCTGTAATAGCAAAACTTCGATGCCACCGACGCCAGTGCCGGCGCATACGGCAACCATGGCTTCTAATGCCGCCAATGTAATGGCCTTGGTATCGTTTGAGCCTTCCAGCGCATCCCGAGAGATCACATCAACCAAAGCCGTGGCGTCTCTTTGAATGATCGCGGCATTGCCCTTTTCAATGTCAACATCCATCGTGTGAGAAAACGACAAATCAGCCATTGATTGACCTCGTTTTGTCACTGGACTCAGTCCATCGGCATCCGGTCGGCAGTACGCCAAGTATTGAAGCAGCGCACCGATGATGTCGAGTCTGGACACTTGGGGCACTGGAGATCGATGGAGCAAGCATGCGTTGAGACTACGAAGCAACGCTCGACACTTTGATGGCGCGAGCATCTCCGACACTTTACCCTTGGATCGATCCCGATCACCCAGTATTCTAAGTTGAGACAGAATCATATGTACCAACCGACAGAAAGGCGCTACCTTGGCGGCATCTGAACCGCCTCCAAATGGCTCGGCTTCGCACAAACCAGACAAAATACCGTCAACGAGTTCGAAAAGTATACTGTGCGGGCTCATTGGCGTGTCGTCAATGACGTGTCCTGGCGCTGACGTGGATTGAAGATCGAAATAGGCGACAAAACTAGCCAGGCCTCTCGTCACGGCAACCGTAACGAGGCGCTCCCAAGCCTTGAATAATTCCGAGCGCGCTGTGGCGTCTTCGACGACCGTGTTCTTCGCCACGACGATTTTCATCGTGGCGTCAACACCCAAGTTGTGACGGGTCCGAATGAATGCAACGGCTTCCGCTCGCATTGCGTGCACGTGTTGCTCTGACTCAAGACGTTTACATTCAGCGCGAAGCTTCTGCTTCACAACATCGGCGTCAATGATTTTATCGCCGTGACTGTTCGTGGCGTAGATACCGCCTTCGGATACGTTTCGAGAATCATCCAACAACTGCTGCGCTGAAATCTCGTCTCTGGCTTGCTCAACTTCGGGAGTGAACGACTGGCGCACAAAATGTTCTGAACATCTTTCTGAAATGTGCGTCACGCTCTTAGGCAACTCTAAGACGGCAAACTGCCCGTGCTCAATAGCAGAATTCTGAGGCTGTGCATTCGAGCCTTCGCGGCCATTGTCGAGAATAGTGCTCATGATATCCAGCACAACCTTTGGTGCGGTCTGAGGCGTGACACTTTTGGAGGCTTGAACGTCCAAGACGATGGCGCACAAACGGAGGATACTCGCGCGATGATGCATCACAGATCGACGCTTCAATGACGCCGATGGGAGTTCAGTGTGGAGCGCATCGGCAAGCAACTCGGCTAACGCTAAAGTGGGCGCATGCGGCGGCCAGTGTCCAATCAACGCCACCGTCGGCATCGAAGTAGACGGGCTCGACGCGAGCCTCAAGAGCAACTCGGCAGCCATTTCTGGCGCTGTATATGGCAAAACAGCGGTGGCGTGCATAGAAGGTGGCGCCGCTTCTAAAAGCTCGAGCAGAACACTCAAACAATTAAACTCTGTGAAAGGCGCCAGTTCAATTTCATTTGATGCCCCCGTGAGGTCGAACCCAAGCAGAAGATGAGCAAAATTTGTGCCATCTTGTCCCAAGTTTTCATGCAATAACTGAAAAACCGTCGTGGCACAATCGATGACATTCGCCACATTCGGGTCAAGAGAACTGACGACATCGTCATCGTCGTCGCTAGATGGTGGGACAGTAGCGAAAGCGAGCTCCAAGCAACTAGCGCATCCTTCAACAATTGCGGCCCGAGAGGCTGATGGCAACAACATGACGATGTGCTTAACGCGTCGGCACAACACTTGTGTGATCTTCAACGCAGTGAGAGGAATCGCGGGGTTGAACTTGTACTGCACGTAACCTAACACATTCGCCAGCTGGTGCATATCGTTCGTCAATATCTCGTCGAGCGTTTTGTAGAAGATTGCATCCTTGTTCTTCTCACGAAGTTTTGCCACCGCATACTCATCGATTGACAATATGTATTCAATCATTTGCAGCGCACCAAGCACACAATCTTCTAAAGCAGCGCCGTGCTGTGTGTGGCGTTCAAAACTCAACGCTTCCGTTCCTATTGATAATATATTCATGACGATGTTGAACGTTTTACCAGACGTCAAAAAGTCAACGAGAAGCTCTGACCCAGGAACGCCGGGTTTGTCCAGCGCGTGATGCGATCCATTAGCATCGCGTAATGCTAATGCGTTTGACTGCCCGCCTCCGTATTCTAGGGCTAGAGTATCACTCGTTGACGGTATCAGCATTTCAATTTCGTCCCGCGCGACATCAGAAGAAAGCGTTTCCTGATACAGATGCAAGACAAACAGAAAGTGGTCTATACAGTCTCTCGTCATCATCCACCGTTCGGTCTGATCCTTGTGCACCCGCGAAACAAGTTCACCAAATATTCTTTCTCGGATAAATCGACAGTGGTACCATGCTGGTGTCGCGCCGTCTGAGCTCGGTCCGCAGTTTCCTTCTTTTGACACGACTAAAAGCCGACAAATCAGACGCAACCATCCCGCTGTGCTCGTATACGCTTGTTCTTGCGGTTCGACGAGGGAATATATGTATGAGACATCTGAGCGCTGCGTTGACATAGACTGAAGCATGCCTGTTTGCATCGGATTCGGAAGAACGTTGGCTTGATCAAGCAACTGCCACACGTCAGATGCGACATTTGGATCCCAACACAGCGCGCTGATTGCGTCGAGCAATGCAGCCTTGAGCGTCAACGGTACTGGATTCACGTAAAGCTGCAACAAAGCATCCATTAACGCTGCACCAATTCTGTGCTCAAGCCACATCAACCAGTGAAGGGCGTCAGACTTCTCAGCATTCTCCATGACAGCTTTGAAAACTGCGAGATAGGCTTGCAAGCCTTCGGCGTCAGCTTCGTTCATCTCAGGTTCACCCTCGTAAGGATCATACTCCTCCCCAGCATCAATCAAATCCTCTGGACTTGACATGAACCGCTGAACATATCCTATGAGTGCTCCTAACAGCCTATCCCAGTTCGCAGCGCCCTGGCTTCGTTGCAAGAGCTCAAAAATACTACGTGCACCCTCGCTCGTTTGCGCTATCGTAGTGCACAGTTCGAGAAGCTTCACTAACGAACCAACAGAGTGCTCACCGTCGCCAGCAATTTCAAGGAAACTCTTCAAGCTACTACATTTCGCAGATAATTCTGGTGCTTGTCTGTAGATTTCCGCTAGCAAAGCGCACAAATCCGCCATGGGCTTTGCTGGGTCAATCTCAATGGTCATACCGTTCTCAACCACTGGTGGCTTAACGCCGGTGCCATCGGTGAGCATTCTATGCAGCGCCGTTTTCCTCAAGTTATGATGAAGGTAGCGCGTCAAGATCGCGTGTACCATCTCGAGATTTTGTTTGCGGGCCACAGGATGGTCGTCTTGGAATGCGCCAGTTTTCAACACCTTGTCAATAGCCTCCAACGCGTCGTTCTTCAAACTTTCTTTAATACCCTCCTCCGCCTCGGTTAAGCCAAGGTCTAGAGCTAATACACACCAGGCGAATCGAATGAACGAAAACAGTGGCGGCGCGTTGGCAGAGTTTACTGTAGTCGATGTAGCCTTTGCGAGTTCTGTTTTGACAACCGCTGCATCAACTCCTGATAAGACTGGAGTGAACGCCGCCGCCGCGGCGAAAATCGATCCGTATCCCATCGGTAAGTCTTCTGGCGCAACTCCATCTATGTTTTTCATCGCCTCTGCTGACTTTCCCGCCAATACCAACAGTTCTTGTGCGTTTGCGCTTGAAGGTGGCACGACTCGTGCGGCGTGGAAAAGACACTCCACCACGAGTCTTCTCTCCTGAGCGACGCACTCTTGACGCAAAATGGGTCTACCCCGAATATCAACGAGCTTATCTAGCGGCCCTAACGCACGCTGCTCAGCCACTGGCGGCGCGCCGTGGGCGAGTGCTAGCTCGTTTTGCTTTGGAGCGACGAGAAACGGCCCACCCGGGGGTGGTGCCGTCACGAGTTTCACTAAACGATCGAAAAGTGTGCCATCCTTGAGCAACTCTTCGGCATAATCCACTACTTCCCCATCCATTACCGCATCAACTGGCGAAGTGCCATCGGCACTGCGCAAAACGACAAGCAAAGACTCAAGCGCCGCCGCGCGTTCGCGCAAGTAAATCCCAACCGCCGCCGGCCCAACATCCTCGGCGTTCGCCCCATTTTCAATAGCCGCCACGATGAGCTCCACGCACACCACTTCATTAACATCCAATGCCATCGCAAGCTTGGACGCGTTCTCTACATCAAGCTCACCCAAGCGCACGCTCGCCCCGTTGGACAGTCGCACCTCTCCGCTCATCACCTTTTGTGCATCCTCCGCGCTTCGCTTTTCGAAGAACGGAACCTCGCGCAACCTCGCGCGATTTGTCCGCAAGCTCGCGCGCGCTCGCTCGCGATCACTCTCACCCGCACCACCGAGCTCAAGCCGTCGAAGCGTCGCCAACAGCGATTGATGCCGGTGCGCCGGGCTGTTCGCCCCGGACGCATCTTGGCTCGCCATCCCGCGCCCGTGCCCTCAGCGCACCGCGATAAAACCGCGTACGCACGCGCGCGACACGCGAGTGTTCGCTCGCGCCGGCAGCGAGACGCGCGACGGTCGGACGGCGCGAATTCACGCCACGGCGTCGCCGCGGCGCGGCTGCGTGCGCCGTTGGTTCAAACGTTCCTTTTCGATGCCACGGGGGCGATGCGTGGGCGTATCTCGCGTAGTATGACTCGATGTGTGCCATATGCATACGAGTCGCGAGTCACATCTTTCAAGTACTAGATAGACTTAATGTACATTCAACAAGTTTAAAAACCTCGCGTTCGGCGCATAAATATTTATCGAGCTAGGGCTCAGACGGCCCTGGCGCCCGGCGACCGAAACGCGCGCATCGCGACGCGCGCTCCCTCTTTTCAAGCCGCAACTCCACCAACGTGCACAGGTACGTCCACCGCAATCGATCGAAAACATTCCACGCGACGCTACACGCGTGCGTTGCACGCATAGCGCGCGTCGCGACGACGGAACTCGGGCGGGAGATGCGCGCCGATGGCATCGACGCGATCGCGAGAGACCCTAAAAGGCTACGAACTCGAACGCTAACCACACCGTGTTGTATCGCGCGCGACGTTACAGATGGTCAAGTACGCGAGAGAACCCGCTGATGCGGAAAAGTCTGCCAAGGCCCGCGCGTCGGACCTTCGCATCTCGTTCAAGAACATGCGCGAAACGTGCATGATGCTCAAGGGCATGCAACTCGAGGCTGCGCAGCAATACTTGAAGGATGTCGTCGCGATGAAGCGATGCGTCGTTTTCCGTCGCTTCTGCGGTGGTGTTGGGCGCACGGCGCAGGCGAAGAACGAAGGTTCTACGAACGGCCAAGGTCGCTGGCCGAAGAAGTGCGCGGAGGCGTTGCTTGGGCTTTTGGAGAACGCGAAGTCCAACGCGGAAGTACGTGTTGATTGCGAAACCCTGGAACGCACCCATCGCGTCGCATCGCGGCTGATGGCGTGCGATCGACGCGCCTCGTGAACGCGGGCGTGCGGGAAATATTTGATGCATTTATTGCGTTATTGTTTTCTCGCGCGTTTGTCGTCGAAATTGAATCGCGCGCGCGCGTGACCCGAAAGAATTGCTCGCACGATGATGACTAACCTTTGCCTCTCGTTTTGCGCGCGTTTCCACAGACCAAGGGCTTGGACATTGAATCCCTCAGCGTGAACCACATCCAAGTGAACAAGGCTATCGCTCAGCGCCGTCGTACCTACCGTGCGCACGGTCGTATCAACCCGTACATGTCTTCCCCGTGCCACGTCGAGCTTACGCTCAGCGAGAAGGTTGAAGCCGTGAAGCGCGAGGCTGAACCGAAGAAGCTTAACCGCATCCAAAAGGCGAAGCTTCGCTCTGGTTCCAAGTCTGCGTAAGCGTGTGCTTGGTAATATGCTTAGTGGGGGGTTGACGAATATGTCGCACGTGGTGGCATGTTCACTTATAACTAGAAATTTTGCGTATTGTTGTTAGACGACGTGCGCTTGCTTTCTTGTAAACGAGTCGAAATTCGGTTTCTAAAAATTATCTAATGTGCCTTACACGCGATTCTACTATAAGAAAAGAGACGCCACGAATACGATATCGCGGCGAACCAACTCGCTGGCGCTCTTAAACTTTTCCTGAAGATCAGTCTCGCCAATTACCCGGCAAGCGTCAGAGAGTTGGCGCAGGACTTCCTCGACGCGGCGAATCGCGCGCACGATTGAACCTTCAAATAATTCAGTCATCTTCATAATGTCTGCAAACTTGTTACCGTTGCACCACGCGAGCATAATTTCCATGAGCTCGCAACGAAAGCCTTCGACGTACTCCTCGATATCGACGCCCATCTTACACTCTACCATTTGCTTGCCAACCTTGCGGGCGACATCCTTCAAGCGCGAAAATACCTCTGCTGCCTCCTCGCTCAACTTGGCGGTGTCACGGGACTTTTCGCGCCATACTAGGCATGAAACTAGAGCAACTAACATTTTTTCGTCGACTTCTTTGAACATGCCATTGAATATGAGTTCTGTGGTGACGAGTTCGTCTACAGAAGCGAGCTCGCACGCCACGCGGCCCTTTGTTTGCACGACGCCCTCGGCACTGGTATGGCCGAGACGTTTGAGCACGCGGCGCATTTGCTTTAGTTCATTACGCTTAATCAATCCAGCGGCGTCTTTTGCAGCTCTCTTTGCGTCCTTCAAAGCTATGGACAGCTTGCGTTTTTCGGCGTGCGCCTCAAGCTGGGCCTCAAATTGCTCTGATTCCGTAATCGGATGCTTCTTCATCATTCCCTTTATGGTCTCAATACGCTTGATCAACTTGGTAAAATTCTCGCTATCAATCTTCATGTCTTTCTCCGCATCGAGAATAGGAATCCCTTCAGGGAAACGCTTCAAAACCTCGCCGACAGAACTAATACATCTATCTCTCGCCTCACGAGGATGCAAGTCTTTTGGCAAATACACGCGTATGCTGCTCATCACATCGAGTTGCTCAAGTGGCACACGAATCACTCTCGGCTCGGTGTCTTCAGTATCTAAATCAGCTTGAACGAACTCAAATCTATCACCCTTACTCTTTGACATCGATGGTACTTTAGTGTCACGATTTTCGCGCGTACGAACCAAGACGTCTACGCCGTACGCTGCTTTTCCGCTCTTACTACCACCGCCGATGCGCTCAAACGCTGTAATCATGCCCCATACGACGTCCTCTTCGCCGGGTTCTGCTCCAGGCACAGGAATTTTGATGCTAGCGTCGTCATCATCGGACAAACCGGCAATTGATGGGGCTTTGGTACACACCCGAACGAGTCGGCCGGGTTGCAGAAATGGCACCGCATACGTCGGCGTGTTCGTCGCGATACGACGTTCTCGAATCATCGCATCTAGCCCATCCTTAAGTTTGACGTACTCGTCAACTTTAGATTCGTCTTTGATCACCACCGCATCACGTGCACGTTCAATCTCTGTAGCCTTCGCCTCTAATGCTGGAAGCGCTCTATCGTTTTGGAATTGCGCAAACGACGACTGAATGAGCGACTCAGGCTCTGCACCTTCGACGCGCATGAGGTTTAAAATCATGGCGTAACTCAGATGGAACGCGCTATCTAGTGAATCTGACTGACCATGTAGCATATTCTTCGCCACTGGTGGGTCCATGCGTTCGTCCATCATTAAAATGACCAAACCGCGATCGTCCTTACCCCGGCGACCGGCGCGTCCAGACATTTGAATGTACTCGCCAGATGTGATCCATCGAAAACCAGCTCCGTCAAACTTTCGCGGCGACAAGAACACTACGGTACGCGCTGGCATGTTTAAACCTACGGACATCGTTTCCGTGGCGAATAAGACTTTGATTAAACCTTCCTGAAACAAAATCTCAATCACCTCTTTTAAAATTGGCAACAACCCTGAGTGGTGCACCCCTAAACCTCGGCGCAAAAGATTGGGCAAGTTTGCCACTTGAGGCAAGCGTTTGTCTTCGTCCGACAAAGAGTCCATGGCGTTCCAATAGATTGTGTCGATGAGTTTCTTCTCGTCCTCGTCGCATAAATCGACTTTGTGTAACGAATTCGCCATCTTCTCACATTCGTGCTTGTTGAACGCGAATACAATCACAGGATCGTAGTTGCGTTCGACAATCATCCTAATGATTTTAAAAATATCTTGATTTGCTGTATCGTTCTTTCCGTCGTCGCCATTTTTCGCTCGATTGGCGACGCGCGCCGCCGCCGAGCCGCCGCTGTCGGCGATAATGTTCACCGCCTGCTCAAAGTTTCCATCTCTGAACTTCGATGCGCGGTCCATGACTAAGAAAATACCTTCACCATTCGAAGGAAAAATATAATGCTCCAACGGCGTCGGGCGAAAGTCGGTATACACAATGTGACATGGCTGATGATGCGTCTTGCACACCCATTCGGCGAATTCCCGCGCGTTTGGAATCGTCGCCGACAAAAACACATACTTCACCATATCTGGCAGCAACACAATGGACTCTTCCCACACAACCCCGCGCTCGCTATCTCGCATGTAATGAATTTCATCATAAATCACCCACCCTACTTCTCTCATGACCTCACCGCCTCGATACAACATCGAACGCAACACCTCCGTCGTCATCACCAAGCACGAAGCACTCGGATTGATAACCACATCCCCCGTCATCAGCCCGACGTCTTGAAATTCCTCCTTTAACTCGCGATACTTTTGATTACTCAACGCTTTCAGCGGCGATGTGTACACAACGCGCTGTCCATCGCGTATAGCCATGGCTATCGCGTACTCCGCCACCACCGTCTTCCCCGCCGACGTGTGCGCCGACACCAATATCGACTCCTTACGCTCCAGCACCTCCACCGCCTTTTGCTGGAACGTGTCGAGCTCGAACGGATACGTCTTTGCCGGCGCGTCGGGGTACGCGATGACGCCCTCATCGCGCGCAGTCGTCGACGTCCCACCGCCCCCCGCCGCGCCCGTCTTCTTCGGTCGCACGACGTCGTGCAAACACCCGTGTCCGATCCCCGTCGGCGCGATGCGTCGCCCCCCGGCGGCGAGCACGGCGTCTTCGTCCGTTTTATGTCGCTTGGCCGTCACGCGCGGCGCGTCAGCGTCGTCATCGTCGCGCGCGCGGGTCGGCATGGTCGCGCTCGGCAATGGCGCTGGCGGCGGCGCAACCGCTCGAACGACGCCAGTATCGCACGCGCCGGCGCGGTGCGGTGAACGTCGCGGGCGAGCGACTATGTTGTCCAGCGGCGACGCGTGCGCGCGCTTCGCATCCGCGGTGCGCGACATGGCGGTAGGCGTCGACGTGCACTGTCACATTAATGGTTGCGTTCGAGATGACACGCTGCTCGAGCTCGCCAGTGCGCGAGGATTGGGCGAAGAAGCGCGCGCGTTAGTGCTCGACGCGCCTCGTGATTTGATGAGTTGTTTTGAAATTTTCAAGCTCATTCACGAGGTGTGTACGACGCACGAGGCGGTGCGAAGGATCGCGAGAGAGGTGGTTATGGACTTTGCGGCTGACGGTGCGTTGTACGTTGAGTTGCGAACGACGCCGAAGAACGCGCCCGAGCGAGGGGTGACGAAGGATAGTTACGTCGAGGCGGTTCTTGATGGCATCGAAGACGCGTGCGGGGTGGGCGGTGGGGATGGGACTGGGAAAATCACCGCTCGTGTCATATTGAGCATCGATAGAGGACGGGACGATACCGCCGCAAAAATAAACGAGACGATCGAGTTAGCGTTGCGAAATCGTCACCGAGGAGTCGTCGGTATTGATGTCTCCGGTGATCCAAAAGCTGGGTCATGGGACATGTATGAGCCCGCTTTACAGCGCGCGCGAGACGCGGGATTGGGCATCGCGGTGCACTGCGGAGAAGTAGCTAACACTGAGGACGAACAACGGCAAATTATTTCGTGGGCTCCGGACCGTTTGGGACATTGCGTGTTCACCGTCCACGACGCCGCGTGCTACGACGCGCTTCGGGCTTCGCACATTCCGGTGGAGTTGTGCTTGACTTCGAACGTGTTCACCAAGTCGAACGAGTCGTATGCCTCGCACCATTTCAAGATCTTGCGCCGCGACGCCGTGCCACTATGCATATGTACGGATGACACGTGGGTGTTTAGAACAACGTTATCTCGCGAATGTGCCATAGCGCACACGCACTTTGGATTGACCCTCGAAGATATTCGTTCCATTATGGCGGACGCGGTGCGCTTTAGCTTCGTCGAAACGCCCGTCAAGACCAAGCTATTGGCGCGCATTCAAGGCGACACCGCGTCGTGAGCGCGTATTAGCAGCAATAGTAGTAGTAATAGCAGCAGCAGCAGTAGCAGACCAGCTGTGTATTGGGTACATTACAGTTATCTATAGACGAACGAAACGATTGCACGCGCGTTTAGCTAATCACGCAACAACTGGCTTGCGGCTTGGCCGCGTACGCTTCGGGACGCAAGTGCACGTCAATCACTGTATCGAACACCCCAGCTAATCCATTCTGCGTCAACGCACTACATTCCACATACGCCGCGGCTCCTATTCTCTTCCTCAACGCCTCACCATCGGCCCTGGTCACTTGTCCTCTCCCGCTCTCGCGCAAGTCTAACTTTGTGCCTACTAATACAATCGGCGTCTTCGGCGCCTTGGCTCGCAACTCCGCCACCCACTTCTGCTCAATCGACGCATAACTCGCATGAGAATCACACGAAAACGCCAACAATAGCGCATCCGCCTTGTCATACGACAACGGTCGAAACGACGCGTACTCATCTTGCCCCGCGGTGTCCCACAGCCCGAGGTTCACCACGCGCCCGTCGCGCGTGGGCACGTTCTTCGAGTAATTATCGAATATCGTCGGCATGTGGTCCGTAGGAAACGTATTCGTCGTGAAGCACAGCAACATCGACGTCTTCCCGACCGCACCGTCGCCGACGACGACGCATTTCAGCGGTACGTAATCTAAATCCATGCCGCCACGGTCACCGCACCGGTCGAACGACTGACGCGCCTAGCGCCCACGCGCGCGCCTCTGCGCGCCGCTCGCGCGCGCAACGCTGCGCGTCCGCGCGTGCTCGACCGCGCGTGTGTGTGTGTGCGCGCGCGCCCCGTCCGTCGTCCGCGTCGTCGACGTGTGCCGCGCACCGGTGCGGAACTTCTCGCGCGTCACTTCGCGTCGCGGAGCTCCGCGCCGTGGACGCCGCCGCGGACGACGCCGCCGCGATGTCGCATCGACGCAAGCACGTGCAACACATGGCGACCGAACGCGAGGTTGCGCTCGAGCGCGCGCACTGCGTGTGCCGCGTGAGCGCGCTGCGCGGGTCAAACCTCGTCGAGGTGTACAAGCCGCGACGCGATGCGACGGGCGACGCGGACGACGACGCACCGACGACGACGACGACGCGCGGTGACGGTGGAACGACGACGTTGATACGCGTGCCGGCAAAGTTTAACAAAATCATGTGGTTTCGCGCGGGTACGTACGTGGTGGCGACGTTCGCGGACGCGCACGAGGACGACGACGGCGTCAAGGTTACGGGCGAGCTCGTGCGCGTGTTGTACGGCGAGCAGATTAAAGAGTTGAAAAAGCGTAACGATGGGTCGTGGCCGAGTGAGTTTGATGACGCCGTGGCGGTCGCGGATGGCGAGCAGGCGGGAGAGGAGTGTATTTTGGCGGATTTAGCGCGCGCGTTGGATGAAGACGCCGAAGCGGCGGCTGCGCGAGCCGCCGGCGGACGAACGTCGAATGGCGACGACGACGGCGACGACGACGACGGCGACGACGAGGATGATTTACCCCCACTCGTGGCAAATACTAATCGTAAGAAAACGTTCACGTACGACGATAGCGATAGCGATAGCGATAGCGAATGATTTTTGTGTCATATTCTTTCAAAACTGTTGAGCTCGAGGGCGAACGCGGCACACGCAGACGCCTGTCGCGCTGGCGCTCGCGCACGCGTGAAATAACGGCGCAGTAGGCATGCACACATGCGCGCTCGCGCGCGTGTCCGGCTCTGACGCCGTCGCGTCGTCGTCATCGTCGACGGCGGCGACGGCGGCGTCGTGGAAAAGGCTCACGCGCCAACACCGGCGTGCGAGCGTACCGCGTGCGAATTCGTCGCGCCACGTCGCGCGCGCGTCGAGCGCGGAGCCGGAGAAGCTCGCGGTATTTGTCAGTGGCGGAGGGTCGAACATGCGCGCGATTCACGACGCGTGCGAGGATGGACGCGTGCGTGGGAAGATTGCGGTGGTGGTGACCAACGCGAGCGACTGCGGAGGCGCGAACTGGGCGCGCGAGCGCGGCATTCCAGTGTTGATTTACCCGCCCAAGAAGTCAGACGTTGGAGGTCTCACCGCCATAGAGCTCACCGATGCGCTCACGGCGACGCACGGCGCTAAATTCGTGCTTCTCGCGGGATATTTAAGACTCATCCCGCCCGAGCTCTGTCGAGCGTACGAAAACCGCATGCTCAACATTCATCCCGCCCTGCTCCCGGCATTCGGCGGAAAAGGCATGCACGGAGAAAATGTCCACAAAGCAGTCGTAGATTCCGGCGCGCGTTTCACCGGACCAACCATCCATTTCGTCAACGAAGAGTTTGACAAGGGCAAAATAGTCGCCCAAGCCGCCGTCCCCGTCCTCGCTGACGACGATTACTCCGCCGTCGCCGCGCGCGTGCTCAAACAAGAGCACGCGTTGTTCCCCAAAGTCGTCGCCGCATTGTGCGACGATCGCGTGAAATTCAGACCCGACGGCGTGCCGTACATCGTCGATAGCGATGGTAAAACGCTCGAATAATACCACTTGCAATACCACCCGCTCCCTGTTCGTGATTGGTCGATCGACCCCCTCAATTTCAAAATTCGCGCACTCGGGACACGCGCTCTGCGCCCGCGACGGCAGACGACGACGCGCACGCGACGCGCACGCGACGCGACACCGCGCATCGAACGCCGCGTACTTCGTGCGTTGTGCCTCATCGTCGCCGCGCCACGAATCGCGTTCGCGTCTCGCACGCGCACACGGAGCGTGTGAGCGCGCACAGAGAGGCGTTGGGCGTTTGAATTCCACGCTCGGGACGGCACATCGCTCGCGATGTTTTATTCGCAGTACATCCTCGCCAAGCGGGGTCCGCTCGGGACGATTTGGATCGCCGCGCACTTGGACAGGCGCTTGCGCAAGAATCAGATCGCGGAGACGGATATCGTCAACTCTGTTCGTACGTGACTTCGCTTCGCGCGTCCCGCGCGAGCTCGAATTCGACTGGAACGCTCGGCGCGGGTTTTTTGAATCCGTTCGCGAAGGGTTCGTGTGGAATGCGTGAGACTGACTGTGTGTGTTTTTCTTCGCGCGTGCTTTTGTACAGAGTCCATCATTAACCCTGAGGCACCGCTCGCGTTGAGGCTTTCGGGACAGTTGATGCTCGGGGTGGTGAGAATTTACAGCCGCAAGGTGAATTACCTCTTCCAGGATTGCTCCGAAGCGTTGGTGAAGATTAAGCAAGTGTTCCGTCCCGGGACGGTGGACTTGCCGGCGGATGGTGCCATGGCGCCGGACGCGACGATTACGTTGCCGGATAATTTTGATGACTTGGAGTTTTTCTTTGATCCTTCGCCGAATGCGTACGGGGCAAAGGATGGACGGGGGAGCGTGAGCCGCGAGAATATCACGTTAGCAGACCCCGATGTTGATGATTTCGACGCACAGTTTGAGTACAATGAACATTTACCCGTGGATGATGAACGATTAGAGGACGACGTGGAGGTTGAAGTCTTCCGTTCCGCCGTCGTCGAGGCGGGGGTGCAATTGGAGGATTACGACTACGTTCACGATGACAACCAGGCGGAGGCCACGGCGGAAGATGATGATTTGTATGATAACGACACGTTCGGCCCGAGCATGGACATTATTCCCATGCCGTTCGATGACGATGATGTGGAGAATGATTACGATATGCCGAGAAAGAGCGTAGGCGGTGACAGTTTGTTTGGTGGGGCGTTACCGCTACCGTCTATACCTGGTTCTAGCTTGATGGGTGACCGTCCTGATGATGGTGCCCAACCTGGACCAGCGCGAAAACGTAGAAAGGTTGAACGTGTGATCGTGTTCGATCGTGCGGTGACGTTATCGAATGATGCTATTCGTAATCAGTTGAAGGATACGAGCGACATTGTCCACCAGCGCGCCGCCGAGCTTGAGGACGACGGTATGTTGTCAGATCCCGAAACGCTCGAGATCAACTTGCGCGGTCGTTTGATGGACTGCGATGTTGGCTCCAAACTCAATGAAGCGTATAGAAAGGCCAGCGCCGCGTGCTGGGGCCGCGAAGAGGCTGAGCGCGAACAAACGCGTCGCGAAGCGGATGCTCCTGGCGTGCCGTTTACGATGAACTTTGACTACGCTGATGCGGGTGCGCAGTATGACGAGGGTAATGACTTTGGTGCGGCGGATGATTTCAATCTCGCCGACGAAGACGGACGGGATGCCGAGCAAGAAGATGGCGATATGGAGTGGAACGTCAACTCAAAGCTCATGTTGGAACATTTGACGGGCGCCTTCGCCTCCTCGGGAGATAAGCCGCTGTCATTGAAGCAACTCACGGCGGGTAAGAAACGCGGTGAGGCTGCGCGCATGTTCTACCAAGTGTTAGTTCTCAACGCGCATGAGTACTTGACCGTTGCTCAAGCCACAGCGTACGGCGACGTGAGCATGAAGAAGGGCCCCGCTTTTGAAGCGTGACGCCGTAGATACCCACCTTCCCCAGAAATTGATGTAGCCAAGGAACAGAAGAAATAACAAGAAAAAACGAAACGTTACTAAGGTACTAAGCATGTAAACGATAAGAGACGTATTTATAAGCGCACTATCCCATTTTATTACAACATTGCGAAAAGTTTACGCAGTAGCGGCGATTTCATCAGCCTTGGCGATTGGGACGACAACTTCGGACTTCTTTTGGCCTTCCGGGGTGCCGAAGAACATTTCTTCGAGAGTGGCTTCCCACTTCTTCGCCGGTTCGGACCAGGAGAGATCTTGAGAGATGCAAGTGGCGGACATCTTGGTGTACACTGGGGTGTTGTAGTCCGCGGCGGCGGCGGCGCACGTTTCAACCATGGCGTCAACGTCAGCCGGCAACAAGTTATCCGGGTCCATGGCACCCATGTGGTAGCCAGTGACACCTTCCTTGACGGTGTCGACGAGACCACCGGTGGAGGCGACGATCGGGACGGTACCGTATTGCATGGCGTGGAGTTGGATCAAACCGCACGGTTCGAAGCGCGACGGCACCATCAAGAAATCGGCACCGGCGGTGATGAAGTGCGCCAACGGGGCAGAGAACTTCACGACGCCAGCGCACATCGGTTCAGCAGCATCGAGAGCGGCGAGCGACTTCTCCATCGACTTCTTACCGGTACCCAAGATGACGACTTGCGCGTTCGGCACAGTCTTCAAGAGCTTGGGGATGGCTTGCATCATGATGTCGCAACCCTTTTGCTCTTCGAGGCGACCGATGTAACCGAAGATCGGCGCAGTCGGGTCAAGCGGCAAGCCAACTTCGGCTTGGAGCGCTTGCTTGGCGGCAGCCTTACCTTCGACGACGGTGGTCTTGTCGTACGGGACGTCGATGAACTTGTCCTTGGCCGGGTTCCACTCCGTCGGGTCCATACCGTTGACGATGCCTTCGATGCCACCAGCCTTGACGAGCACGTCATCGAGTTCGACACCCTTGGCCTTGCTCGAGGAGATTTCCTTGGCGTAGTTCTCAGACACGGTCAAGTTCTTGTCAGAGTTCATGAAGCCAGCCTTCAACCAGTTCACCTTGCGGTAAATCTTGCCGTCAAACTCCTCCTTGCCATCTTCCTTGGCCGGGGTGTTTTCATCGTACACCTTGTTGTAGCCATCTTCGAAGAAGAAGTCATCACCGGCAGACTCCGGGAGTCCGTAGGTGGACATCGGGGTCGGCATGAAGCGACCTTGGAACGCGATGTTGTGGATGGTCATCGCGCACTTGGCCGCCGTGTACATACCCGCCGGGCGGTACACCTTGTTCAAGATGACCGGCACGAGAGACGAGTGCCAGTCGTTGGCAACGAAGACAACATCTTCGCCGTAGCCGAGATCGACGAGCGCGGTCGGCGCCTTGATGGCGGCGTGGCAGAACATCGCGAAGCGTTCTTGGTTATCCGCAAAGTCGCTGCCGCTCTTTTCGCCGTACAACTTGGAGCCAGTCTTACCCCAGACCTTGGCCAAGAACAACGGGTGATCAACGAATACGCGATCAACGCCTTGCTTCTTCTCGTGGAAGAACCCGACAGACTTGCCGAGAGCATCGACGTGCACGGACGTATCCCACGCGCCCTTGTACTGGTCGTAACGCGGAGAAATCGTCATCACTTGATGACCGCGCTTGGCGAGTTCGACGGGCAAAGACCCGACGACATCACCGAGACCACCAGTCTTAGACCACGGCGCGCACTCGGCGCTGACGAACACAATCTTCATCGGGCGTTCAGACTTGATCACATCCGCCGGCGTGGTCGCCGGCGCAACGGCGCGAATCGTCGCCGATCGCGGCGCACACTTGCGCGCCTGACGCGACTTAAACGACGCACTGTTCACCCACCCAACGCATCACACACATTTCGTCAGTCTCATATTCACCCTCACATCACACCGCGCGGTCAACGCGTCGCGACCGCGCACGTCGCGCGATCCCGATCCTCCGATGACGTCGGTTCGCGCACAATGCGAGATCGCGGCGCGCATTCAAATCACGTCTCTATCGTCGCTCTATGCTCGACGCGACGCGCGCATCGCGTGACGCACCTCGTCGATTGTCGCGAAGACACGCGCATCATCGTTTGGGACGACATCGTTCGTCGGTTGGTGTGAGGTGTGCGGAAGTGCCGTCGCGAGGCGCGCGGCAATCCACCTCGATCGAACGATGACTCTGGCACCGGGCGAACGCACGAGAGCCACACCTTCGCGCGCGGGGGGTGGGTCTCTGGTCGTGATTGGTCGATCGGTCGGTCGCCACAGCCGCGGCCGTAGATATTTTGTGGATCGAATGCCGGGAAAAGTGGTTATCCAGTATGCGGGCGTACGTATGTCGCAGTGTGATGCATGGTTTGGGTATGTACGTGATTTTTAGCGTGGTTACGGTGTGGGGTGGATTTTGAATACATGGCGATCGTGGGGTGTGGTGTATGGCGTAGGACACCACGATGACGGGGTTTGCTTTTTTGTGTGTGTTCCGCGTGCGCGTGTACGTGGTCGCGGTGGCGACGTCATGTCGGCATTCGTCGTCGGTCGTCGTTCGCGCGCGCGCGCGAGCATGGGGGCTTTGGTCGTCGCCGCGTCGTCGTCGTCGTCGCCGGGCACGCCTGAGCTCGGGAACATTCGCGTATCGTCGAACGCGTCGTCGTCGAGACGCGCGCGCGCGGCGAACGCGACAAAGACGATTCATCTCGTGCGTCACGGCCGCACGGAGATGAACGAGTACTTGCGCACCAATCACTGGGCCGATGCCGATTTTCGCGATCCGATGATGATTGATACGAGGTTGACGAGTGAGGGCGAGGCGCAGGCGCGGGCGCTGAGGGCGATCACCGCGGCGTTGGAACCGAGGCCAGAGTTGATCGTGAGCTCGCCGCTGCGTAGGGCGTTGCGCACGGCGGAGCTCGCGTTCGAGGACATCGAGCGCGATGTGCCGAGAGTGGTGTGTGCGTTGGCGCGCGAGCGCGTGTTTCATGGGTCTGATATCGGACGCGTGCGGAGTGTTTTGGCTGAGGAGCATCCGGAGTGGTGCTTGGAAGACCTCGGGGACGCGGACGCCCCTTGGTGGTACGTCGCGCCGGGGTGCGAAGATCCGCATAGCACCGCGGTTTTGGAACCCGTGGAGGTGTTTGAGAAGCGCATGGAGGATTTCAAGGTGTGGATTGACGCGCGGCCGGAGAAAACGATCGCGGTGGTAGCGCACTGGGGGGTGTGCTTTTCCCTCACGGGGGAGGAGTTTCAGAACTGCGAGCTGCGGACGCTCACCGAGCAAGATCTCATCGTAGGGAACGGTGATTTTAAAAAGTACGACGTGTTCTTGCAAGATAACGTGCAGGGACGAGTTGGTAGATTTCTAGTGTCCATTCGCAATCGTTTGAGTTGGTTATTTTAGTCATTCTTCGATGTAATAAATGTATATTGCTCGTCGTCTCCCTCGCCTTGCTACTGAGGGCGTATTGTTTTTACTTAGTGACCTTGAATGACTTGATTTGCGCGAGCAAAGCCTTGGCTTCGGCGTTGTTCTTGAAGTGATCGCGCACTGGTTGAAGAATCACGTTAAGCATGGCGGCCAAGGACGGCTTCAAGTCACCCGGGTGCACGTCGCCACTCACGTAATCAGCCTCGAGCTCTTCGTAGTTTTCATACGTCTTGTCACCGCCGTTCTCTTCCTTACGCTTCAACACAAAGTTTCCGTGCCAAGGCATAATGATGTACTTGATGTACTCCATGCACGGGTTGCCAGCGATCTCCTTCTCCGGGCAGTAGGCCTTTTTAATCTTCGTGTTGACTTCTTGTTCGCTATCCTCCATGAAAATAGCCGAGTCAGGGTCAGACTTGGACATCTTTTCCTGCCCTTGTTTTAAGCCCATGAGCATGTGGTGAGATAGAATAATTGGTTTGTTCTTTCTCTTGATGTCATCGCAGTATTCGCGCGCAAGCATGTTCACTTTGCGTTGGTCCATGCCAAGTTGGCAAATGTCGGCGCCCAAGAAGAAGATATCCGCGCACTGCATGCACGGGTAGAAGATTTGCGACGCCGCTAATTCATCAGATTCGGAGCGTCCCATGATTTGTGAGCAACGCAAAATGCGCGAAAGCTTATTCTTACGCGCGATGTCGAGCACCAAGGGCCAATATTCATGCGCCTTTTTGTTAATCTCTTCGCTGCTCCACACAAACTCCACGTTTTCCAAATCCATCCCGATCGCCTTCCACACCTCAACCATGTACTGACCAACTTTTTGAATCTTCTTCAAATCTCCACCCATCTTATTATTCATCAACGCGAACCAATCCGCCACCCAAAACTTAAAGTGGCACCCGATTTTTGTCAACTTGTTCACATTCAACGCCTTCATCACTCCTTGCGCGATGTGCATGCGCCCAGACGGCTCGAACCCATCGTAGCACACCGGCATGGGTTTTTTCTCCAGTAATCGTCGCAACTCATCCGCTTGAATGCATTCCTCCGCGATCGACAACGCGAGTTCGTGTCGCACGTTCAGCGTCAACCCGCTAGGTTCGTGCACCGGGTTCGCATCGGCGCCGTCGTCGTTCACCGTCGCCGCCGCCATCGCCGCCGTGACCTCGCTCGCGTCCGTGGACATCGCGTCTATCAGGCGCTCGTCGCCTGCTGTGCGTCCGTGCGTGCGTCCGTGCGTGCGCGCGCGCGTCGCTGTGTGCGGCAGCGCAAAAAAAAGCCAAAAGATGCTTTTTCGGCGCGTAATCCACACACGCCGACGCGCGTCGACGCGCGTGTGCGAGCGATGCGCACGCGGACGATACGGCGCACGAATGTGTCGGTGTCCGCGTCGCGCGCGTTGGCGGCGGCGTTCGTGGCGGTGATCGCCGCGACCGGCGCGGGGCGCGGGGCGCACGCGCGCGAGTTTCCAGACGCTGATTCCACGACGTCTTCGCAGGCGATTGCGGCGGAACCGGTGAAATCGTCGGCGTGCTCGACGACACACGTCGATGCGACGCGCATCGCGGACGATCGCGGGGCGACGTGTGCGTGGTACGACGCGGATTGGTCCACGGGATGTTGTCCCGAGACGTCTACGCGTTTCGCGTGCGAAGGATGCGACGCCGCGAGCACGCGCTGCTGTTCCGCATACGACGCGTGCGTGTCGTGTTGTCAAGGACCATCGCATGATGTGCGTAAGGCGATGGAGGCGCACGCCAGGGGGAGGAATCAAGTGGTGACGGGGTATTTTTCTGACGCCTTTGCGTATTGCGCGAATCGTTGCCGCACGCAGCCGAGCGTGACGTTTCATGAGAACACCTACGTGACCGCGGCGAAATATTGTTATGGAGATTATCCCAAGAACGAAGATCCAGTGCCGGCGCTGAAAGGCAAGGCGTTCGCGGGTGATTCACCGGATGAAACAAAAAAATAGGCAGTAGCACGACACTTGTACAATACCACACGCAGCACAATTAGCCTCTCTTCATGTTCACCCGCGCGCGCCGCTTTGCGACGATAGCGGCGTCGTCGACGACGAGCTCGTCGAGCGATAGAACGCGCGTCGTGCTCGCGCTCGGATCGAACGAAGGCGACCGCGTGGGGTTGTTTAGAGACGCGCTCGCGCGACTGCGACGCGACCTCGGGTTCGAGCTCCACGCGCATTCGTCCCTGTACGAGACTCCACCGGCGTACGTCACGGACCAAGGGAAGTTTCTAAACGCCGCGTGCGTGGGGTCGTTTCCTACGGAGGTGGCGCGCGATGCGCTCACGCTCTTGGACGGGTTGAAACGTCTCGAAGCGGCGGCGGGGCGCGACTTTACGGGTCGGCGGTACGGACCACGACCGATGGATTTGGATATATTATTCCACGCCTCTGGCGCACATTTGTGCGATAGGTTAACCATTCCCCACCCGCGATACGCCGAGCGCGCGTTCGTGCTGGCACCTTTGGCAGACTTGGAGGGCGCGGCGACGACGGCGGATGCGACGAGCGTCGGGTTGAGGCACGCCAGAGAACATTGGCGACTCATGGGCGAATCGCGAGCGATGGAGGAAGAAGGTATAGTGCGCGTAATGCCGTTGAAAAATAAGTTGTGGAGTTGGGGCGCGTCGACGGCGGTAATGGGGATATTAAATGTCACGCCCGACTCGTTTAGCGACGGTGGGAAATTTAGCGCGAGCGTGGACGCTGCAGTCAATCACGCGCGAGCGATGGTCGCCGCAGGAGCGACAATCATAGATGTCGGTGGTCAGTCGACCCGCCCTGGGGCAACGCGTGTTAGCCCGGAAGAAGAAACTATGAGGGTTATTCCAGTTGTTCGCGCTTTGGCAGAAGAGTTCGCCGAAAGAGACGACGTGTTTATATCCATCGACACCTTTTACGGCGACGTAGTAAGTGCAGCCGCG
>Ga0222714_10001712_pt1 | contig 24451 bp, 22 predicted proteins | sample C33_3DmetaG_FD_165048 | JGI IMG/M metagenome (GOLD analysis project Ga0222714, IMG submission 165048) | Estuarine water microbial communities from San Francisco Bay, California, United States - C33_3D | ecosystem: Environmental > Aquatic > Marine > Unclassified | place: USA: California...
AGAGTGGTGAGCCCGACAGGATTCGAACCTGTGACACCCTGATTAAAAGTCAGGTGCTCTACCGGCTGAGCTACGGGCCCGTGTAGAATATGTGTGAACATTTCAAATTTTTGCAAAGAAATCAAGGACTGGTTTGGGTACACTTTTGGATATATCGCCGCCCAGTTGATGGATCTCTTTAATGAATCTAGATGAAATGAAATGATACTTCTCTGAAGACATGAGGAATATTGTTTCGATATCTTTATCGATTGATCTATTCATTCCTGTCATTAAAAATTCATATTCAAAATCAGAAACTGCTCGTAAACCTCTGATAATGACAGAGGCATTATTTTCTCGCACATAATGCACTAATAAATTATCAAATTTTTCTATGATAATTTTATTTTTTAATTCAGTTGGTAATTCACTGACCGTTTGTTGCACTAACATAAGACGATCATCAATAGAGATCATATGTTTTTTGGATTTATTATTTGATACAGCGACTACTAACTGATCTACGACATGTAAACTTCTTTGAATAATATCTAAGTGACCTAAGGTAATCGGATCAAAGGATCCGGGGTAAATACCTATTTTGGTAGACATAATTAATCTTCTAAGCGAGCAACAGATACGATTTTTTCTTTATCAGTAAGTTTAAATACTGAGACACCTTGAGAAACACGACCTACCACTCGAATATTATCTCCCACATTACAGCGTAAGAGTTTACCAGTATCTGATATTAAAGCTATATTATCATCTAGGTTAACTTTTAAGGATTGAATAACACGGCCATTTTTAGGAGTGATCGTGATATTAGTTACACCCGATCCGCCACGATTAGTTACTCTATACTCATAAGCAGAGCTTAATTTACCATATCCATTTTCTGTAATAGATAATAAATACTCCTCGCGTTGTGCTAACTCTTTAAATTTAGGATTGATTTTATTTAAATCTTTTTTGGCATCACTTCGAGCTTTTAAATACGACTCTCTGACATCAATAGAAATTTTATTATGCAAAAGGCTACAAATCGAAACAACTTTATCATCTTTGGCAAGTTTAATGCCTCTCACACCTGCTGAACCTAAACCAGAAAATTCTCTTAAATCTTTTGTAGCGAAACGAAGAGACTTTCCATTAGTGGTTGCCATTTGGACATCATCTACTTCTTGAACTGAAATGACGCCAATTAATCGATCACCTGTTTTAAGCTTAATTGCCGTTTTACCTGAACGGGAAAGTTTTCTTGTTCCACTCATCGCCACATCAATTAACTTATTTTTTCTAATATTACCTAAACTAGTTGCAAAAACTAAATTATAGTTTTCAAAATCATCCATCTCTTTTGGTAAAGTTAAAATAGAGGATATCTTTTCATTTTTAGTAATGGGTATTAAATTAATAATTGCTTTACCGCGAGTTGTCGGTGTACCAGGAGGAAGTTCATAAGCTTTCATTGAGTAAACTTTACCCACAGAGGTAAAAAATAAAATTGTATCTCTAGTGGTAGCTGCAAATACCTGTTCTAAAAAATCTTCATCTCGAGTGGTCATGGCCATCTTACCCTTACCCCCTCGTTTTTGAACCTTATAAGCGGATTTTAAAACTCTTTTAATGTAACCTTGATGAGAAACAGTGATAACAATATCTTCTTCCACTATAAGATCTTCGGTATCTATTTCCTCCATATCATGTTTTTGAATTTCAGTTTTTCGCGGAGTAGCAAAATTTTCTTTTACTTCAATCAATTCATTTTTTAATACTTTTAATAATTGTTTTTCAGAATTTAAAATTTTTAAGTACTCATTAATATCTTCTACTAAAGATTTTAAATTATTAAATAAGTCGTCTCTTTCCAATGCGGTTAGTTTTTGTAATCTTAATTCTAATATTGCTTTTGCTTGTTCTTCATCGAGTTGTATTTTAGATGTTGAAGATTTAAAACTGGGGTTAATTAATTTAATGTAATCAATAATATTGGATTTTGCAGTCCATTTTGTAGACAATAGCTTTTCTTTAGCCTCTGCAGGCGTTTTTGATTTTTTAATTAGCTCAATAACAGCGTCAATGTTGTTTACTGCAATTGCTAAACCAATTAATAAATTAGCTTTCTCTCTAGCCTTATTTAATTTATAAACTGTTCGCTTTGTAATTACGTCTCTTCGAAAATCAATAAAGTGATTTAAACCATCTTTTAAAGTAACGGTTAGAGGCTTTGTTTCTTTTAAGGCTAGCATATTACTGCTGAAACTTGTTTTAAGAGGAGTATATTGAAACAATTGGTTCTTAATAATTTCCGTGACTGCTGCAGACTTTAATTCGATTACAATTCGAACACCCTCTTTGTTGGACTCATCTCTAATATCATTGATGCCCTCAATAGTTTTGTTATTAACTACCTCTGCAATTCTTTCTAATAATTTTGATTTATTTTGAAGATAGGGAATTTCAGTTATCACAATAGCATTTCTATTTTTAATTTTTTCTTCATGTAATTTGGATAAAACCGTAACACTTCCCCTGCCCGTTTCGTACATTGAATTAAGGCCCGCTGTACCCGATATGATTCCACCTGTTGGAAAATCTGGACCTTTAACTATTTTATGAAGTTGTTTTGATGTTGTTTCTGGTTCATCAACCAATAAAAGTGTAGCGTCAATAATTTCCCCTAAGTTATGAGGGGGAATATTAGTTGCCATACCGACCGCAATACCACTAGCTCCATTCACAAAAATATTAGGAAAACGAGATGGTAATACTTTGGGTTCGTTTAAAGTTTCATCATAGTTGGGACGATGTTGAACGGTATCAAACTCTAACTCTTCTAACATATAAGCAGAAATTTTATCTAAGCGAGCTTCGGTATAACGCATCGCCGCTGCAGGATCGCCGTCCATAGAACCATAGTTACCCTGACCATCAATTAATGGTAATCGCATGGTAAAATCTTGTGCCATACGCACCATCGATTCATAAATCGCTGAGTCACCATGGGGGTGATATTTACCCATGACATCTCCAACAATTCTTGCTGATTTTTTGTAGGGTTTATTATGATGATAAGAGGATTCATACATCGAGTATAAAATTCTTCGATGAACAGGTTTCAAACCATCGCGAATATCTGGAAGAGCTCTTGATACGATCACGCTCATCGCGTAATCAAGGTAACTTTTTTCTAACTCATCCGTAATGTCAATGTTGGGATAAATTTTATCCTCTAATACATCAAGCTGCTGGGATTTAGATTTTTTTTTCTTTGCCAAGGATTATTTAAAAAGGAATATCATCATCAAGCTGTTCGGCAGTTGAGTTATTTGAACCACCTAGAGCTTCATCTGCAGCCGATTCAATTTGATTATCATCATCGCTATTTGAAGAAATTGAAGATTGAGAGCGAGTGTCCAACATAGTTAAAACACCCGAATAATTAGGAATAACAACTTCTGTTGTATATTTATCAACACCGTTATTATCTGTCCATTTACGAGTTTGCAATTGCCCTTCGATATAGACTTTAGATCCTTTACGAAGGTATTTTTCACAAACATCTGCGAGCTTATCATTAAAGACAACAACACGGTGCCATTCGGTTTTATCCTCTAACTGTTGAGTGTCCTTATTGCGATATTTAGTGGAAGTAGCAATGGAAAAGCTTGCCAACCGAGATCCACCTGTAGTAGCACGGATATCGGGGTCCTTACCTAAATTACCAAGAAGTATTACTTTATTTACTGATCCAGCCATGTATTTATTAATTAAAAGATATTATTAATATATATTAAAACACCTTTTATTGATACCTATTTAATGGAAAAACATTCACCGCTTACTCACATCATTGTACAAAATGCTCATGAGCATAACTTAAAGAATATAAACATTAATATTCCTAAAAATAAATTAACTGTCATTACTGGTGTGAGTGGTTCGGGTAAATCCACTTTGGCTTTTGATACAATCTATGCAGAGGGACAACGAAAATACATCGAATCACTTAGTTCATATGCAAGACAATTCTTAGACATGATGGATAAACCTAAAGTAGACAAAATAGAAGGTCTCTCTCCTGCCATTTCCATTGATCAAAAAACAACTAGTAAAAATCCTAGATCCACCGTGGGCACTGTTACGGAGATTTATGATTATTTACGAGTACTCTATGCGCGATTAGGAACGCCCTACTCGCCCACCACAGGCAAGCCCATCAGAGGTTTAACTAGCTCTGAAATAATTGATGAAGTTCAAAAAAAATTTAGTGGAAAAAAAATCATGCTCATGTCTCCCTTAATTAAGGGGAGAAAAGGAGAATATAAAAAGATTTTTGAAGAATATTTTAAAAAAGGCTATGAGCGTTTTTTAGTTAATAATAAAATTTATCAAAAAGAAGAAATTCCTGAGTTAAGTAAAAATTTTAAACACAGTATTAGTGTCATTATAGATAGAATTATTCCTAGTACTGAAAATAGAGATAGATTAGCAAATAGTGTTGAGATTAGTTTAAAAGACAGCGACGGAAGTATTGAAGTTTATGATATGGAAAATAATGAAATTACTAATTTATCAAATAAATTCATGTGTCCTGTTAGTGGTTTTAGCATAGATGAAATAGAACCTAGGTTGTTTAGTTTTAATAATCCTTACGGTGCCTGTAAAAAATGTGACGGACTTGGTGAAATCGATGCCTTTGATGAAGATATTTTAGTGCCTGATAAAAATCTTTCTTTTAGTAAAGGTGCTATTAATTTCTGGTCAGAGCGATCTAAAGCTAAAATTTTTCCAAAATTAAAAAAATATTTTGATAAATATAAAATTACTGAAACAATTTGGTCAAAAATTCCTCAAAAAAATCAAAATGAAATTTTGTATGGAGGAAAAGATTTTGAAGGCCTGATTACAATCATGGATGATATTTATGATGGCTCTTCAAGTTGGTGGCGACAATGGGAATTAGAAAAATTTCGAAGCTCTAAAACCTGTAAAGAATGTAACGGTGATCGCTTAAATGAGACGGCTTTGTGTGTCAAAATTAATAATACAAATATTTCACAACTTACATCCTTGAGTATTGATCAGGCTTTAGAGTGGGTAAATAATTTAGAAAATAACCTTGATGAAGAAAGAATTAAGATAGTACTTCCTTTAAAGAAGGAGATTTTTTCAAGATTAAATTTTTTAAATGAAGTTGGGTTAAATTATTTAAGCCTTGCTAGAAAAAGTTCAACCCTATCAGGGGGTGAGTCTCAACGAATTCGACTTGCCAGTCAAATTGGATCTGGATTAACGGGAGTCACCTATGTATTGGATGAACCCTCTATTGGACTTCACCAACGAGATAATCAAAAATTAATCAATACGCTTAAAAATCTTAAAGATTTAGGTAATACCATCATCGTAGTAGAACACGATGAAGATATTATTCGAGAGGCTGATTACATTATTGATATTGGTAAATATGCAGGCATTAAAGGAGGCTCTATTACAGCAAGCGGCAGCATCCATGAAGTTTTAAATAATAGCGAAAGTTTAACCAGTAGTTATTTAAAAGGAATAATCACTCGATATCCAGAAAGTGTAAATAAAAATAAATCAACAGGTACTATTGAAATTAAAAATGCTCACGGCAATAACCTAAAAAATGTTTCGGTTAAATTTCCTTTAAATAAATTCATTTGTATTACTGGTGTTTCAGGAAGTGGAAAATCAACCTTGATCAACGAAACTTTATATGGCGCTGCTAATAATAGAATTTATGAAAAGATTATTAAAACACTTCCCTATGAAGACATTAAAGGAATTGAAAACATCGATAAGGTCATCAATATTGATCAATCTCCTATTGGTAGAACGCCTCGCTCCAATCCTGCAACGTATGTTGGATTGTTTACGCCTATTCGAGAGTGGTTTGCCAATTTGCCCGAAGCAAAAGTAAAAGGATTCAAGCCTGGAAGATTTTCTTTTAATGTAAAAGGTGGTCGATGCGAAAGCTGTGAAGGAGATGGTTTAAAGAAAATCGAAATGCATTTTTTAGCACCAGTCTATGTTAAATGCGAAGTGTGTAATGGAAAAAGATACAACAAAGAAACGTTAAGTGTTCAATACAATTCTAAAAATATCAATGATATACTTTCTATGACTGTTGATGATGCGTGTGAATTTTTTGCATCAAACCCTCAAGTCTTCTCAAAATTAAAAACACTTCAAGAGGTAGGTCTAGGCTATATATCCATTGGGCAGTCCGCTACTACCCTATCCGGCGGAGAGGCACAACGAATTAAACTTTCAAAAGAACTATCTAAAAGACAAACAGGAAAAACTTTGTACATTCTCGATGAGCCTACTACTGGGTTGCACTTTGATGATATTAAAAAATTATTAGAAATTTTACATCGATTAGTTTCTTACGGTAACACGGTTATAGTAATTGAACATAACTTAGATGTAATTAACACTAGTGATTGGATTATAGATCTTGGCCCCGAGGGCGGTGCTGAAGGTGGAAATATATTATTTGAAGGAAAACCTGATCAGTTAGTTAAACAGACTAATAATCAAACAGGTGTCTTTTTAAAAAAATATCAAGAGTCTCTAGCTTTAAGCACTGCTTCGTAATTTAGATCCCCCACTAAACCAAGCGCAATAAAAATAGAAGAATAGGTTCCAATAATAACCCCAAATATAAAGACTATAGGCATTTCAGTTAAGTTAATGGGAGCAAGTACGACTAAACAAAGTAAAGCTAATATTGTGGTAAAACTGGTTAAAATTGTTCTTCTCAGGTTTAATTTTACAGAGTAATTAACATTATTTTCAAAAGTATCTTTATTGTTTTCTGCAGATGTAATGGATCTTACACGATCAAAAAGAACGATAGTATCGTTAATACTATACCCAGCAATTAGTAATAAAGCAGCAATCATTGTTAAGTTAAATTCAATATTAAACAAAGACATGAAACCCATAGATATATAAACATCATGCAATAAAGCTACTATACCCGATATGGCAAACTGCCAATCAAATCGTATCCAAACATAAAAGGCGATTACAATTAAGGATGATGCAAGTGCATAAAGTGAATTTTTAATTAATTCATCACTAAAAGTAGGTTCAATGTATTCTGAAATTAAAATTTCTATGGAGGGGTTTTGCTTTATTAAAGAAATAAATTCTTCAATAAAATTAGCATTATCTTTTCCAGATTCAATTCTGATACTAAAAATATCACTTCCAATTTCTTTTTTAATTATAAATTCACGGTTGAGATCTAAATCTCGAATAAAGGATGATAGTTCAGCATTACTTAGAGTAGTTTCGACTTCAATATTTAATCCTCCTTTAAAGTCTATGCCTAGGTTTAATCCTTTAAAAAAAATTATTGAAGTTGTTAAAATGATTAAAAATAGAGAGATTAGATAAGATTTTTTTCTAAATGAATAAAAAGCAATCATCTGTTTAGTCCTATATATTTAGAGGGTGTTATCTCTAAAAAAAGCTTTAATAAGACATAGGTAACAATTAAAGAGGATAAAATACCGATAATTAATGAAATAGAAAAACCTCTAATAGGGCCAAACCCGAAAGCAAATAAAAATACTGCCGCGAAAAGAGTAGTAAGGTTAGAGTCTAAGATGGTGATATATGCAGCATTAAAGCCATCATTTTTTGGGTTATCAATCTTAGATTGAAAATTTTCTCGAATTCTCTCAAAGACTAGTACATTTGCATCAACGCACATTCCAATTGTTAAAACAATTCCTATGACACCAGGTAAAGTTAAGGTTGTATTGAGTAGAGACATCAATGCAAAGAGCAATGCCAAACAGGTGACAATAGTCAGTGCCGTAAACAATCCAGACACGCGATAATAGGCAATCATAAATAAGGTAATAACGATTAAGGCTATAAGGGAAGCATAGACGCCTTTTTTAACTCCCGCCTGACCTAGTGTAGGTCCAACTTGCTTTTCTTGAATAATAGAAATTTGTGTAGGCAGTGATCCAGATTTCAAAATAATAGCTAAATTATTTGCAGTTTCATTCGTAAAATTTCCAGAAATTTGGCCACTTCCGCCAGTAATAGCTTCGCGGATAACCGGTGCGGTTATAAGAGCGCCGTCTAAAACAATAGCAAAACGTTTACCAACATTTTCAGAAGTCATTTTTGCAAATAATTCTGAACCCTCTTTGTTAAATGAAAATGAAACCACGGGTTCATTTTGACTGAATTGAAGGGATGCATCTTGAATATAATCTCCGGTTAAATTAGCAATTTCTTGAACCCTTACCTCTTCCCCTGTTGATTCATTTGTAAATAAAGTTGTATTAGCAAAAGTCTTTTTTTCTAAGTGTAAGGTCAATTTTGCTGTCTTAGAAATGACATCTTTTACATTGGAGTCTAGATTACCGGGTATTTCTAATAAAATTTTATTTAAACCTACTTTTTGAATTGATAATTCTTTATTACCCAAATAATCAACACGAGATCGAACAATTTCAACAGCATTTAAAGTCATATCCGACAAAGACTGATTAAAGCTTTGCTCTGAGATAGAATAAATATATTCATCACTGGTGTTATCCAAAAGCTCTATTCCCAAACTTTGAATGGTTATATTATCCAAAGCATCTAAATTCTGATTAGTGGGAATAACAATATTTCCATTATTAATGGAAGAATTTATATTATAGGCACTCTCTAGAATTTGGGATGTTTTTGTTAATAGATTTTCTTTATATTCACCTTGGTTGAGTTCTAATAAATAGGAATACCCGCCTTGAATATCTAAACCAAAATTTATTTTTTGACTAACTTGATTTTCAGAAAAGTTTGGTTTTATAGCATAAAAACAAAAGGAGAGCATAAATAAACTCACCCACACTCTCCATCGCTTTAATACACTCATAAATTAATTAAAATTAAAGAAATTATTTTGCTGCGATATCAGCAACCATTCCTTTAGCGACTTTAACGATAACATTATCTGCAATTTCAATAGATAAACTTCCGTCATCGTTTACATAGTGAATATTACCGATAATACCACCCTGTGTTACAACACGATCACCTTTTTTTAAATTCGCAACCATGTTTTTATGTTCTTTCAGTTTTTTTTGTTGGGGTCTGATAAGTAAAAAATAAAAAACTACAAAGATAAGTAATAAAGGTAAAATACCTGCAATTTGTTCCATAATTAAAATCCTTTAAAATATTAAATAAAGAACTAAAATCTCACAATCATCAATGAAGTCAATAAAAAATTGAATAATAAACATCTACTCTGTTGGAACCATTCTCAAAAATCTCTCGATGAAATACCTTATGGGGATGTTTTAGATTTAAAATTACTCTATGGGGTGACAGAGCAGATTGCTAAAATTAAAAAAAATACAGAAAATTTCTTAAAAGGACTTTCCTATAATCACGCTCTATTGTGGGGTGTGAGAGGAAGTGGAAAAAGCACAATTATCAGAGGAGTTCTTAAAGAGTTTTCAGATCAATTTGATAATTTTATAACTCTTGAAATTAATAGTGAGGATCTATCTGATCTTCCTCAAATTTTTTTAAATAACCACTTTGATAAAAAAATAATAATTTTCATTGATGATTTATCATTTGAACAAAATGACCGCAGATACGTTCAATTTAAATCTTTTCTTGAGGGCTCTTTTTATAGCAGTAAAAATAAATTTTTAATTTATGTATCTAGCAATAGAAGGCATTTAATGAAAAGAGATATGATTGACAATGAACGATCCTCAGCGATTTCTCAAGATGAGGGAATTGAAGAAAAAGTATCACTTTCAGATCGATTTGGATTATGGGTTAGTTTTCATAACTTAACCAAGGATGATTTTATTCAAATTATTAAAAACTATTGCAGTTATTACAAAATTTCATATTCATCTAAAATTGAGGATTTAGCTTTGAAATGGATTTTTGCAAGAGGAAATCGAACGGGCAGATCAGCGTATCAGTTCTTCAAAGAGTATTGTTCAGAAAATAAAATTAAGATTTAGAAATAATTTTTTGATTTCCCATATACGGGATCAAAACATCTGGAATGTTAATAGTACCATCCTCATTTTGATAATTTTCTAAAATAGCAATAAGTGTTCGGCCAACAGCGAGTCCTGAACCATTTAATGTATGAACAAATTTATTTCCCTCAGAGGTTTTATATCGTGCATTCATTCGACGTGCTTGGAATGCTCTACAATTGCTGCAAGAGGAAATTTCGCGGTACTTCCCTTCCCCAGGTAACCAAACTTCTATATCGTAAGTTTTTTCAGCAGAAAAACCCATATCACCTGAAGATAGAAGCATTACTTGATAAGATATTTTTAAATCATCTAAAATAGAGGTGGCACAACTAAGCATACGTTCTAATTCGTCCTCAGAGTCCTCTTCTTTCGTGATACTTACTAATTCAACTTTAGAAAATTGGTGTTGTCGTATCATTCCTCTAGTATCTCTACCTGCGGCTCCTGCTTCCGATCGGTAGCATGGAGTCCAAGCTGTCAGTCTCATAGGCAAGTTTTCCTCCGCGACTATTACATCTAAGACTAAATTAGTTAAAGGAACTTCCGCTGTTGGAATTAACCAATGATTAGTATTGGTTTTAAATAAATCTTCAGAAAATTTAGGTAATTGGCCTGTGCCATAAGCTGCATCGTCTCGAACTAAATTAGGAGGAATAACTTCGGTATAACCAAATTGCTCTGTATGTTTATCTAACATAAAATTAGCAATCGCTCTTTCTAGTCTTGCTAGTTGATTCTTTAAGTAGACAAATCTTGTACCTGAAACTTTTCCAGCTTGTTCAAAATCTAACATACCTAACTGCTCTCCTAATTCATAATGAGTTTTAGGTTTAAATTTAAAACTGGGTATATCTCCAAATGTTTTAATAATTTTATTAGCAGTCTCATCTTTTCCAATAGGAACATCATTATGAGGAAGATTGGGTAAAGTAGATAATATATTTTTTAAGTCTTGTTCAACTTGAGCAATGGTATTTTCTAAATCATCAATTTTTTCTTTAATATCTTGAACTTCTTTTTGTAATTCGGCTTTTTCAGAGTCATTTAATTTTGCAAAAGAGGAAGAAAGATTTTTTCTTTGCGCTCTTAAATCTTGTGATTGGGTGAGAAGATTTCTTTTTTTTAGATCTAGGTCAAGAATTTGTTTGGAAATGGGATTTAAAAATCTCTTTTCAAGAATGGAGTCAAACTGTGAGGGATTTTCTCTAATAAAGTTAATATCGTGCATTTTTTATTCGTCAATATCCTTATCATTTTCTTCTTCATTTTTCTTTTGTTTTTTTGACATAAAACGAGAAATTAAGATTGATACTTCATATAAAATTATCACCGGCAAAGCTAATGATATCTGGGAAAATGGGTCAGGCGGTGTGATGATTGCAGCAAAAATAAAAGATAAAACTATTGCATATTTCCTAAATGAAATTAATTGATTAATTGTTAAAACTCCAAATCTAATTAGCAACAAAAGGATTACAGGGAGTTGAAAGGCTAACCCAAAAGCAAAAATAAATGTCATCATTAATGATAGATACTCATTCATCTTTGCCTGTAGCGTTATATTTATGCCTTCTGATTGAGCAGTTTGAAAACTTAAAAAAAACTTCCAAGCAATAGGAGAAATTACATAGTAGACGACCGCCGCCCCCAATAAAAAAAGAACAGGAATAGCAATTAACGTAGGTAATGAAATCTGCTTTTCTTTTTTTAATAGACCTGGAGCGACAAATGACCAAATCTGTATAGATAAAAAAGGAAACGAGATAAATGCAGCCGTAAAAAATGCAACTTTTACATTGGTTAAAAAAGCTTCTTGGAGAGCAGTATAAATTAAACCGTTACCCTCAGGTAATATTGAAGTTAATGGTTCAGCGATGAATTCAAAAATAGATTGTGAATAATAAAAGCATACAATAAAAGTTATTAAAAAAAAAATTATTGAATAAAGTAGTTTTTTTCTTAATTCTTTTAGGTGATCAAAAAAATTCATTGCATCAGGATTGGCTTCAGACATTTTTATTTTCCTGATCTAATATTTCTTTGTTACTTTTATCTATAAATTCATCAAGATCTTTACCCTCTTTAACCACAGCCTCTTTGGTATCTAAAATTTCTTTTTTGATGTCTTTAACTTCTTGTAAGTGAGTAATTTCATCAACAGTGGATGTAAATTCTTTTGATAATTTTTTCAGATTTGAAGTTATTGATTTTACAAACCTAATAACAGTTGGAATTTCTTTGGGGCCAACAACAATGACAGTTATTATTAGGATGATGGATATCTCCATCCAACCTAAAGAAAACATTACTGGTCCTTATTTGAATTTTCTGAATTAGAGGAAGAGGAGCCATCATCGTCAGACATGCCCTTTTTAAAGGATTTAATTCCTTTAGCCATATCCGACATCAACGAAGGTATTTTACCTTTTCCAAACAATAATAGCACAATCACTAATACTATTATCCAGTGCCAAATGCTAAATGCTCCCATGAGGTAAATTTTATATCAGATCTAGTGAAATTATCTAGGAAAAATAAAAATATGTTTAGGATCTAAGGTAATTGAAACAGAGCTTGCTGCTGGAGGTAAAAAATCACCTACAACCTTACTATGAATATGGTGTTTTCTATTCTTATTGTCCATTACACTCATATGCACAATCGCACTATTTCCTAAAAACTTTGAATCAACAACCACACCAGTATTAGGATTTAAAAGAGGTGATTTCTCTAAATTTAATTTAATCGCCTCCGGTCTGATTACGACATTTACATTTTGATTTTCAGGCAATCCATTCGAGTCAATAATTCCCAATGGTGTTTCACAACAAGCATTTACTACTTTAGTTTGAAAAATATTGGTTTCACCAAAAAGAGAAGAAACGTATAAATTTTTAGGTTTAAAATAAATTTCATGGGGATTGCCAATTTGAACAATTGATCCTTTATCCATCACTAATATTGTATCACTGAGAAACATCGCCTCTTCTGCATTGTGTGTAACAATTATCGCTGATGAATCTAAACTATTAATTAAATGTAAAGTATCATCTATAATTTCACTTTTTAAATTTGCATCTAAATCTGAAAATGGCTCATCTAAAAGTAATAATTTGGGTTGAACCGCAATTGACCTTGCTAGAGCAACTCTTTGTTGCTCTCCCCCGCTTAATGAGTGTGGATACTTGTTTAAAAAATTTTTTACTTTTGCTAATTGCACAACTTGATCTACCAATTGTTTTTTATTTTTATGAGAACCAGCGGCAAAACTTATATTTTCTAAAACAGTCATATGAGGGAAAAGTGCAAAGTCTTGAAATACATATGATAAAGGTCTTTTTTCTGGTGGAGTATTAAAGGATTTATTAGCAACTAATGTGTTTTCTAAATATATCTCGCCTTGTTGTATCTCCTCTAAACCTGCAATAACGCGAATAAGGGTGGTCTTCCCGCAACCCGAGGGCCCTAATATAGAAACAATAGAATTTTTTTTGATTGAAAAATTTAAATCTTTTAGTGCTTCAACACTACCGTAAGAATGATAAAGATTTTTGACATTAATTATCATTGTTCTCGGTTAATTGACTCCTTGTAAAATCATCAAGGTTATCATTTTGATCATTGTCATCTACAAAAGCTTCATCTTGGTTTAAATCCTCTGAAACTTCTTGGATATTCATTGAAGCAAAATTATCATTTAATATTCCAGAATTTTTCATCTCTTCAATTCCAGGTAAATTATCCAATGTACCTAATCCAAAATGAAGTAAAAAATCATCGGTTGTTCCCCAAAGTATTGGTCGTCCTGGTACTTCTTTTCTACCTCCGGGTGCAATCCAACCTAATTCCATTAGTTGATCAAAAATACCTTGGCCAATTACAACTCCACGAATACTTTCAATTTCTGCTTTTGTAATAGGTTGGTGATAAACAACAATCGCGAGTGTCTCGATGGCTTGTTTGGATAGGCGTTTTTGAACCTCTCTTTTTTCATGAAAAATTTCACTAACTTCTGTATTTGTTAAAAAAATCCAACCATTTGATATTTTTTTTAAATTAATTCCACGATTTTGGTATGAATGTTCTAAATTAGTAAGCACTTCAGAAATATCCTCATGCAAATCTAATCTCTTTTTTATTTCATTTTCAGATACGGGTTTGCTAGATGCAAATATCAGTGCTTCAATTTTCTGTGATGTTTCGCTCATGTTTTTTAAAATATATATCAGAAAAGGGTTGTGACTGCTTTATATCAATTTTTTTATTTTTATCTTTATCTTTTTTGGCCATATGTAAACTTGCATTAAAAGTACTGGAAAAAAAAGATTTATTCATAATCTCTGATTGTAAATCATTTGGTAATAAACTTTTTAAAGTAAACCAGTCAGTAGTATTTAAGATCCTCTTACTAATAATATTTTGACCATCTTTTATTGTAAATAATTTAGAGGAGGTAAATTTTAGTGTGTATTGCTGATTTCTTTTATAAATATTTGCATAAGCTTTTAATAAATCGATGAGTTTGTCTTTGATAAGAAAATTTTTTTCTATTTTTAATTTGTTTTTATTGGTATTTGCAAAAAATTCTTGTTTAAATTGAGGCAGTTCAAATAGTTTTTTACTATTTTTATTAATTAAATCTAAAATAGTTAATCGATTAGTTAAAAATCGTGTAACTTTTTTTACATCTTCTTCCTTATCTTTATTTACTAAATATTTAGATTTTAAAAAAACCATAATAGAGGCCATAAGCAAGTACTCAGATGCAATTTCAATACTTACAACCTTAAGATCTTCTATAAAGTCTATGTACTGATTACAAAGTTTCAAAATAGGTAGATTTTTTAAATCATACTTATTTTTATGAACAAGTTCTAACAGAACATCTAATGGTCCATTATAATCTTGAATTTCTATATTTAGATTAGATTCCATAAATTTTTAACAATTCATTATACAGTTGAACATAATGATTGATATTTATAGATTCTAATAATTTTGATGACGGTTTGTGATTAAAAGTTTTTTTAGCAATAATATCAGAATAATTTTTCGTTTTTTTAAAATTTTTAATAATTTCTATGTATCGATTCCAATCAGAACTACAATCTAATAAAATATCTAAACCAACCTCGTTTGCTAATTTGGCAGAGTCATTGATATCATAAGTATTGGCCTTCATCATTAAATCATCACTCATTAATAAGCCCCTAAAGCCAATTTTTTTTCTAATTATTTTTTTTATTATAGTTGAAGAAAAGGTAGCAATATAATTTGGATCCCAAGAGTTGTATTGAATATGGGCGGTCATTGCTAAATTTATGTTTTTGAACTTACTAAACAGTACTAAATGCCTCTCTAAATCTTTTAACGATAATTTGGAAATGGGAAGTGATAAATGTGAATCCTTAGCAGTAACTCCATGGCCAGGAATATGTTTAATAACAGGAAATAATGAAAACTGTTTATTAACATCAATCATAATTTTATTAAGAGTATAGGCTGTATCAAAATCCGGGCCGAAGGTTCTTTTTTTTATAAATTCAGCGGTATTCTTTAAGGGAAAATCTAAAACAGGAACTGTATTACTATCAAAGCCCATTCTCACAAGATAGTAAGAAGTAATAAAACTTTTTAAATAAACTAATTGTTTGGCTAGAGAAGGATGTTTTTGGTAAATTTTGTAATAATCGTAATTATCTTTAAATTTTAAATCATCAAAGTTTTTAAAACGATTAACAATACCCCCCTCTTGGTCTACGAATATTAATGTATATTTGCTTATTTTTTTAATCGATTTATTTAAAGAAATAACTTGATTAAAATTATTAATATTTCTAGCAAACAAAATAACACCAAAAGGTTTATACTTTGAGATATTTAAAGCTTCCTTTGAAGATAATTTATTAGATTTTAGAGAAACGATTAAAGGAGTTTTCATTTTATAAAATCAAATTTATCTGGTTCAATTACTAAAAACTTATTAAAAAAAATATATTGAAAAAAACTATCATAGGCAAAATAAACTAAGAAAATAAAAAGTACAAAAATACTTACAAAGAAGATCAATAAAAATTTATTCACATTTTTAATTTAGGTTTGATACCTAAGATGCTTAATCCTTTTTTAACTACATCCTGATAATTAGTAACAAGGGCATAAAGATGCTCATTTATATTACCATCATCATCTAGGAAACGAACTGTAGGATTATTTTTTGCTGATGACCACAATGTGTGAAAAAAAGATGCTAAACTCTCTAAGTAATGAGCAATTATATGAACTTCGGATTTTTTATAGGCATAAAAAACAACTGAGTCCCATTCTAGTAATTTTTTGTATAAATTTTTCACATCTGCCGTAATGGTAATATTATTAATAATTTTATTACTAGCCTTATTTAATACGGATTGTGCTCTCGCATAAGAATATTGAATATAATAAATAGGATTTTCTTTATTTTCCTTTTTGATCAAATCAATATCTAAATCCATATGTGTATCATTTTTACGATAACACATAAAATATCTAAAATTATCAACCCCAATTTCATCAATTAAATCTTTAAGTTCAAATATATTACCTTCCCTTTTTGATAGTTTTTGAATTTGATTATTTCTTTTTAAATTGACGATTTGACAAAAAACTACAGAAAAATCAATTTCGGGGTAAAGAGATGTTAAAGCAGATGAAAGTCGCTTTAAATAACCCAAATGATCTGCGCCCCAAATATTAATTAATTTTGAAAACCCTCTTTTGTATTTATCGACATGATATGCTATATCGTTAGCAAAATAAGTTGGGGTACCATCATTTTTTGTTATTGCCCTATCCTCATCATCGCCAAAAACTGTTGAATTAAAAATAGTAATTTCATTTTCTTTTTTTGTATTTTTATAATCTTTTGGCATATTCAGTTGCCCAACTCTTATTAAATTTTTATTTGCTAAACTATCAATAATTTCTGAAAGATAGTTTTTACTCATAATTTCAGTTTCATAAGAGATTGTTGAAAAATCAATTCCAACATTTTTAAGAGTTGAAATTGACTGATTAACTAAATTTTCTATAGCAAAATTAACAATTTCTAATTCATCTTCAACTGAAAGAGATGATTGAGAGAACTTATCTTTAAATTTTGCATAACAAGTTTGAGCGATATCTTGTATGTAATCTCCTTTATAAAACTGCTTATAGGAAAGGTTTAAATTATTCTCTAAAGAAATTGAGTAAATAATGGATGATAAGAATTCATTAATTTGATTTCCTGTATTATTGACATAGTACTCTCGCGTAACCTTATGGCCAAAATATTCAAATAAGTTTGATAAAACGTCACCAATAATTGCCCCTCTTCCATGCGCAAGGTGTAAAGGACCCGTAGGATTTGCTGATACAAACTCAACATTAATTGAGGCTGAATTAGCTTCCAAATCATGACTATGTTTTTTTAAATTTATAAACTCATCATCTTTTAAGAAAAGATTGATGAATCCCGGTCCTGCAATATCGATTTTTTCAATTTCATTAAGATTTAATTGCGATGCGATCTCTTTAGCAAAATCTTTTGGATTTCTTTTTAAAATTTTAGCAAATTTTAATGCAATATTCGTTGTAAAATCCCCCTTGTCATCAAAAAGAAGTTCGACATCAATATCATTAATATTTAGATGTTCGAGATTTGGGAGAGAGGAGACAATCTCTAGAAGTTTTTTTTTAATTTTTAGGAGCATAAGAATTATAAAATTTGATAGCAAACTGATCTGTCATGCCACAAATATAATCAATTATAGTTTGTTTTTTTGATTCCTCACCATCTATTTTTATTTGCCAACTTTCAGGGAGTCCTTGTAGGTCGTGATTAAGATAATTGATAATAAATAGCAAAATATTTTCTGCCTTTATTCTTCCTTCTTGGACTAATTTGGATGTATAAAAATTATCAAAAAGATATTTTTTTAAATCAAACACTTTCTCTTTTGCTTGAATACTAAAGCTAGCTAAAAAAGTAGGATAATTAATAATATCATTATAGTTATTAATTTTATTATTCTTAATGTTTTTAATAGTTTCATTAATGACATCTAAAACTAAATAATTAATTATAGACCTCGAAATATAGTTTCTAGATATTTTAGTTTCCAAATTTTTTAAAAAATTAAAATCTAAAAAATTAAGAGCGTTGTTTTGCAAACTAGACAAGTCGTTGATATTGATAATACCCGCACGAATTCCATCATCAAAGTCATGAGCAATGTATGCAATATCATCTGAGAGTGTTGCTATTTGTGCTTCTAATGAGGGATTTTGATTTAAATTAAATGTAAAATTAGCAGATAGGTTATAATTGTGCTCAGTATGATGGATTGTACCATTATGTTTGATAAGACCATCGATTGTCTCCCAACTAAGATTGAGGCCATCAAAATTAAAATATTTTTTTTCTAAAAGAGTTACTTGTCTGAAGGACTGATAATTATGATCAAATTTTAAATCTAATTCTTGAGCGATAATTTCCTCGCCCACATGCCCAAATGGGCTATGACCTAGGTCGTGGCAAAGAGCGATACATTCTGCCAAATCTTCATTTATTTCTAATCGACGGCTTATAGATCTCGCAATTTGTGAAACTTCTAAAGTATGGGTTAATCGATTACGATAGTAATCTCCTTTTTCAAACATAAAAACTTGCGTTTTATCTTTTAATTTACGAAAGGCAGTAGAGTGATAAATCCTATCTCTATCTCTTTCATAGGGTGATCGATGGTCCGATTGTTCTAGATAAAGTCTTCCTATGGATTTCTGAGGTAAAGCTGATAAGTTATTCATTATATGAGCAGTATTAATATAACAGATAGAGCCATAAGTAAAATTCAAGAAGTATTACTTAATCAAAATAAAAAATATTTTAGAATTCGAGTAAAAGGTGGTGGTTGCTCAGGTTTTCAATATGTCTTTCAAAGTGAAAGCGAAGTCAACAATCAAAAAGATCAAATTTTTGAATTTGGTAATTTAAAAGTTATAATAGATAAAAACTCACTTCCGTTTATTGAAACAGCAGAGTTAGATTACAAAGACGAGATGATAGGATCTAGTTTTAGCATTTCTAATCCAAATGCTAAAAGCTCTTGTGGATGTGGGAGTTCATTTAATATTTAAATAGTGAAAATTATAAGTTGGAATGTTAATTCCTTAAGAGCAAGGGAGCCTTTAGTCGAACTACTAATTAAAAAGGAAAATCCTGACATTCTATGTATCCAAGAATTAAAAATTGAAGACAAAGATTATGTAAATAATTTTTTTTCAAATTTTAATTATCAGACAATATCAGAAACACAAAAAAGTTATAATGGGGTATCTATTTCACTATCCCCCACTTTAATAGGCGAGACCATTAACCTCGATAATTTAAATAATAACCAAGCAAGAAATAATACAATTATTTTAAAAGATAGAAACATAGCTTTAGTTAATTGTTATTTTCCAAATGGCAATCCTATCGATACTGAAAAATATACTAATAAACTAGATTGGATGAACAAACTCCATACTCATTTAATAGAAATGAAAAAAAAATATTCTATTATTCTAACGGGTGATTTTAATGTCATACCTCAAGACGATGATGCCCATGATATTAAAAAATATAAAAAAGATGCCCTAGCTCAACCTCAATCAAGAAAAGAATTCTATAAGTATTTAAATCTAGATTTAATTGACGTATTCGAATTACAACCCAAAAGCGAGAGTTATACTTTTTTTGATTACAAAACCTATAAGTTTGGAAAACAGGAAGGAATTAGAATTGATTTTTTCTTAATTTCTCCTTTTTTATACAGCAAGGTGATGAAAGTTAATGTTTTAAAAAACTATAGAGAAATGGAACGACCTTCTGACCATTGTCCTATATCACTAATACTAGATATCTGAATAAACTCTTTTTTCTTTTTTACCACCTGGGTGCGTAACGGCGCCTAAGTGAGCGGGACCTACTGTTTGAGCATATTTCCATAATGTTCCCGAAGTAAAATCTGTTTCTTTAGGTTTCCAATTTTTCTTTCTGATTGCTAACTCATCTTCAGAAACGTTTAAATTGAGAATATTTTGTGCAGCATCAATTTCAATTTCATCACCATCTTTAATTAGGGCAATTGGACCCCCTTCAAATGCCTCTGGTCCTACATGGCCAATACAAAAACCTCTTGTTCCTCCCGAAAATCTTCCATCGGTAATGAGTGCTACTTCCTCACCCATTCCCTGTCCATAAATGGCACTCGTAGTTGAAAGCATTTCACGCATACCTGGACCACCTTTAGGACCTTCGTATCGAATGACAACAACGTGTCCTGGCTTAATTTTTCCTTCTAATACAGCAGAAAGTGCATCTTCTTCTCTGTCAAAACAAATTGCATGACCTTTGAATTGTAATTTCTTTAGCCCTGCTATTTTGACGATGGCACCATCTGGTGCAAGAGTACCCTTTAAACCAACGACACCCCCTGATTTACTAATAGGATTAGATATTGGATAAATAACATCTTGGCCTTTTGGAAGTTCTACATCTTTAACATTTTCTGCAAGTGTTTTTCCCGTCACAGTAATACAAGAACCATCAATTAACCCCCCATCAATTAAGGTTTTAATTAGAACAGGCACTCCTCCTACTTCAAATAAATCTTTAGCAACATATTTTCCCCCTGGTGCTAAGTTACCAATATAGGGAGTGGATTGAAAAATTTTTGTTACATCTTCCAAAGTAAAATCGATTCCTGCTTCATGTGCGATTGCTGGTAGGTGTAAACCTGCATTGGTAGATCCACCTGATGCAGAAACAACTATGGCTGCATTAATTAATGCTTGCTTAGTAACTATGTCTCTAGGTTTTAAATTTTTTTCAATAAGATCCATAACAACCCTACCACTTTCATAAGCGTATATGTCACGACTTTCATACGGTGCCGGTGTCATTGCAGAGCCGGGTAAAGCTAATCCAATTGTTTCGGATACACAGGCCATTGTATTCGCTGTAAATTGACCGCCACACGATCCGGCAGAAGGGCAAGCAACACATTCTAAATCATGTAGCTCTTGATCAGTCATTGCCCCACTAGAATGTTTACCAACTGCTTCAAAAACATCTACAACAGTTACATCTTTGCCTTTATATACACCGGGAAGGATAGATCCTCCATACATAAATACTGATGGAATATTTAATCGGACCATGGCCATCATCATACCGGGAAGAGATTTATCACATCCTGCTAAACCCACTAAAGCATCATAGCAATGACCACGAATGGTTAATTCTACAGAATCTGCAATTATTTCACGGCTGATTAACGAAGATTTCATTCCCTCATGCCCCATAGCAATACCATCCGTTACAGTGATAGTAGTGAATTCTCGAGGAGTTCCCTTTGCATCTTTAACACCTCTTTTTGCAGATTGTGCTTGCCTGGAAAGAGAAATGTTGCAAGGAGCTGCTTCATTCCAGGTGGTTGCCACACCCACAAAAGGCTGTTTAATTTCTTCTTCAGTCATACCCATCGCATAGTAGTAGGAACGATGAGGAGCACTTTTTGGCCCTACTGAAACGTGTCTACTGGGTAATTTATTTTTATCAACCATATTTAGATACTAATTAATATACTATCAATTTTAGATAATTCCAAATTAATAGCCTTTTGCCGAGATAGGTTTTGATCTATTAATTCTTTAGGTGCGCGAGCAGTAAAATTTTCATTAGCTAAATTTTTATCTATTACTAATTTCTCTTTTTCTAAAAGTAACTTTGAATCAGTTAGTTTCTGCTTAATTTTTTTAATATCAATTTGATTTGCCTCTAAGATAAAATCAAAGCTTTTAAAAGGAAGAGTTACTCCATTGGGTAACGGATTATGTGATAATGTCTTTCGAGTCAAAAATTCTAAAGTATCTTGATTATCAATAAATAATTTTTGTAAAGAATGATTATTAGAAAATAAAAAAACTCTGTCTTCTTTTTTAATTTCAAAAAGTTTTTCAATTGAACGATACTCATCAATAAAGTCTATAAAATTTTGAGCATTTTCAATATCACTGCCATTCAATGAAATATCTTGATAGCCCCACTGATGAAGCATCAAAATGGTTGAATTATTTTTTCCCCATAGTTTTTCTGTAATAAAAGGGATGATGGGATGTAAGAGTTGCAAAAGTGAATTGAAAACTAAATTAAAAGTTTCTTTTGTTTCTTGTTGAAAATTTTTATTATCCAGTAAGTTTTTTGATAACTCGATATACCAGTCGCAAAATGTATGCCAAGTAAAGTGGTATAATTGATTAGCTACTTCATGAAAGTAATAGTTAGTGTAGTTCTGATGAACCAATTTATATAAGTTTTGAAGCTCATTAATTATCCACTGATTAAAAATATGCTTGGGTTGAGGCATTGCATAGTTATCAAAAGGATAAATATTTTTAAATTCTGCATACTTATATGCATTTGTAATTTTTGTCACAAAGTTTCTATAACCTGCAATTCTTTGTTCGCTTAATCTTACGTCTCTTCCAGGTGTATTTAATGAAGTTAGAGTAAATCTTAATGTGTCTGCTCCATATTTATCAATGATTTCCAATGGATCAATTACATTGCCTTTCGATTTAGACATTTTTTGCCCCTTTTCATCTCGCACTAAGGCGTGCACATACACAGTATGAAAAGGAGTTTGGTTCATAAATTTATTTCCCATCATCATCATTCTTGCTACCCAAAAGAAAATAATATCAAAGCCTGTCACAAGCACAGAATTAGGATAGAAATTTTCTAAAGTTTTTTCTTTTTCAGGCCAGCCTAAAGTTGAAAAAGGCCACAATGCCGATGAGAACCAAGTATCCAAAACATCTTTATCTCTTTTTAAAATAATTTTATCTGCTTTATAATAATCGATAGCTAAAGCTCGTGCTTCTTCTTCTGTTTCAGCACAGAACTCTTTTCCGTCCGGTCCATACCAAACAGGTATTTGATGCCCCCACCAAATTTGTCGAGAGATACACCAAGGTCTAATATTCTCCATCCATTGAAAATATGTTTTCTCCCAGTTGGAGGGAAAAAATTCCGTTTGTTTATCTCTAACTACTTGCATGGCTTGTTTGGCTAATTCTTCAGCATTACAAAACCATTGATGCGTTAAATAAGGTTCGACGACTGTATTAGAACGATCTCCATAGGGAATAGTCGTTTTATAATCTTCGATTTTTTCAATTAAATTTTGTTCTTTTAAGATTTGAACAATTTTTTTTCTAGCCTCGAAACGATCTAAACCTTGAAACTCTTTTGGGCATTTATCATTTAAAGTGCCATCTTCATTAAATATATTCAGTAATTCCAACTGATGTCTTTTTCCTACTTCAAAATCATTAAAATCATGGGCTGGTGTAATCTTAACTGCTCCACTTCCCTTTTCAGGGTCAGAATATTCATCAAAAATTAAAGGGATGGATCGATCAGTCAAAGGAACAGTAAATGTTAAATTTAAATTTTTAAATCTTTCATCTTCTGGATTTACAGCAACAGCCATATCCCCAAAGATGGTTTCTGGTCGAATAGTTGCAACGGTTATAAAAGTACCATCCGATGCTGGATATTTAATATAATATAGCTGAGTTGAAATATCAGTTTGAACCACTTCTAAATCAGAAATAGCAGTTCTAAATTTTGTATCCCAATTTACTAAAGCCTGGTCTTTATAAATAAGACCTTCTCTATAAAGAGAAACAAATACCTTACGTACGGCAGAGGACAATCCCTCATCCATCGTAAAGCGTTCACGAGACCAGTCACAAGAACTGCCTAATCTTTTTAGTTGATTAATAATTGTGGAACCAGAGTACTCTTTCCACTCCCATACTTTTTCAATGAACTCTTCTCTTGTTAAGTCTTTGCGATAAATATTTTTTTCACTTAAATTTCTTTCTACAACCATTTGTGTAGCAATACCGGCATGGTCGGTTCCTGGTTGCCATAAAGTATTGTAACCATTCATTCGATGATAGCGAACTAAGATATCTTGAATGGTATTGTTTAAGGCATGGCCCATATGCAACGAACCCGTCACATTAGGTGGGGGAATACAAATGGAAAAGTTTTTTTTATAATTATAAGAAGGTTGAAAACAATTTTTATCTAACCAAAGATTATATATTTCATCTTCGTATAGACGTTTATTCTGGAACTCGTCCATTAAATTAAAAAACGAACGGTTGTTTAGTTACATATTTATAAATATAGGCTGAGGAGGCCTCATCAACAATAAAACGGGTTGTATTATTATCAACTTTTACGTATTTCATAATTTTATGTTTATACTCAGCATTATCTACAATACATACCAACACCATACCATTTGGCGCTTTTTCTAGGATATCAA
>Ga0222714_10001713_pt1 | contig 24437 bp, 17 predicted proteins | sample C33_3DmetaG_FD_165048 | JGI IMG/M metagenome (GOLD analysis project Ga0222714, IMG submission 165048) | Estuarine water microbial communities from San Francisco Bay, California, United States - C33_3D | ecosystem: Environmental > Aquatic > Marine > Unclassified | place: USA: California...
TCCACCACGCGATGGTCATAACTGTGGCTCAAATACATCATATGGCGAATGGCAATTACATCACCATACTCTGTTTCGATCACGGCTGGCTTTTTGCGAATGGCACCTACCGCCATGATGGCTACTTGAGGCTGATTGATCACCGGCGTTCCAAAAACGTTTCCAAAGGAACCTACGTTGGTCAAGGTGTAGGTACCGCCTTGAATTTCATCAGGTGTCAATTTGTTTACGCGCGCACGGTTGGCCAAGTCGTTTACCTTGCGGGTAATTCCTAGCAAATTCATGCTATCTGCGTTTTTAATCACGGGAACGATCAGGTTACCATTTTGCTGAGCCACGGCCATACCCACGTTGATGTCCTTGCGTTTGATGATTTTATCGCCATCGACAGACACGTTGATCATGGGGAAATCTTTGATGGCCTTGGTAATGGCCTCAATGAACAAGGGGGTAAACGTGATATTCTCGCCTTCGCGCTTTTTGAAAGAGTCCTTGACTTTGTTGCGCCAAGCTACCAAATTGGTTACATCGGCTTCCACAAAGGAGGTGACGTGAGGGCTGGTCTGCTTGCTCATGACCATGTGGTCGGCAATGAGTTTGCGAACGCGGTCCATTTCAACCACCTCGTCACCGGGGTTGAGCGATACAGCCACTTTGGCCGCAGGCTTAGCAACCGGAGCTGCAGCAGGCTCAACGACAGAAGGGCTAGCGGCGGGAGCGGGAGTTAGAGCGGGCGCGGCGGCTACCGCTGTGGCCGCTGCTTTTCTTCCACCCTGCAAATAAGCCATGATGTCTGATTTGGTCACTCTGCCTTCTTTACCCGTTCCAGGAATGGATTCCAATTCGGTCATGGAAATGCCTTCGGTGCGGGCAATGTTCATCACCAGGGGTGAATAAAAACGAGAACCATCAGCAGACGACATCTGGGTTTGCACCTGAGTCATTTGTTCCTCTACCATGGCCGCTGCCTTTTCTACTGCAGGCGCTACTGGAGCTGCCACAGGCTCTGAAACAGGAGCTTGCACGGGCGCCGAAGCCGAAGCTGACGCAACTGCGGCAGAACCTTCAGAATCGACCATAGCAACGGGTTCACCCACTTTCACAACGGCTCCTTCCCCATGCATTTGCTGGGTCAAAATACCGGCTTCGGTGCTGGGGATCTCGCTGTCGACTTTGTCTGTTGCGATTTCGACAATGGGCTCATCCTTTTCAATGCGCTCACCGACGTTTTTCAACCACCGAATGATGGTAGCCTCGGCAATGCTCTCGCCCATTTTGGGCATCAAAATTGGTTTTTCGGCCATAGGTTTGGTACTGCAAAAATCGGGGTTTTTAGCGGGATACCCAAACGGCCGCTTTGGATACGAAACTTAAGCCAGGGGCCATTCGTCTTCCATTCCCGCAATGCGCATCAAATCACGCACTTGCTCCTGCTTGTGGGATTGTTGGATTTCTCCATAGGCATGGTGCATGTTGCGCAGAACCCGTTTGATGATGTCTTGTTCAGAGCAAGGTAGGAAAAAACCGTCTTGAGGGGTCACTTTGACCACTTTTAGAAAGGCATTGAGGCTCTCTTTATTGAACATTTGACCTCGGCTAAACGGGTTCAAATAGAACATCACCTTTTCAACCTCATCGATGCGAATGGCGTCTTGTTCATAGATTCCATCGTAGAGCGGAGATTGTTTCATTTGGCAGTATGCGACAATAAAATGCTGAGGCAAATTGATGCCAAACACGGGCAATCCGAGCGACTGGCCAATGATCACATACAGCATAGACAAACTGATGGGATTGCCCATTTTACGCTTTAAGGTTTCATGGATCAGGGAGTTTTCGATGGCGTGGTAATGATCAGAATTGCCGCGATACCCGTGTTGGCGAAACAACACATCATTGAGTGTCGCCACTTGTTGCATGGGGTCTCGCCCGGCTCCAAATTGAGCCCAAACATCCATTTTCAATCCATTCACCCACTGCCGAACCTCGCTTTCATCCAATTGTGGAGTCTGAATGCGACTGAGGCACATCCATGATTTCAACAGCGAAATGGGCGGGCGTTTCCAGAGCAATTCGAAGGAATGCTTGAGGTCCTGTTGCTGGATTCGACTGATGATTTCAGCCAATTTCCCAGAAACAGGCCCCTCACTCAATTGAAACCAAGCCTCTTCCAACCAGGGAATGATGCTCGGACCCTCCAATAAAAATTGATTTTCAACAATGGACACCACCTCCTCATCAGAATCATCCAATAGGCTGATCATGGCCGGAAGCTGCTTGATGTCCATCTATTTGCGCTTTTTAGGGCTGCTCTTTTTCTTAGTAGCGGCTTCCTCAAGCCAAGATTTGGCTTGTTCCAAGCTTACATCTTTCCAATCGGTTCCTTTGGGAATGGGCGCGTTGACTTTCCCCTGTTTGATGTACGCACCGTAACGCCCGTCAACAATGGAAATGCCCAACTCAGCATCCAACTCTTTCAATGCTGCCGATTTCTCACCCGACAACTTGGCTTCAACCAATTGAATGGCGCGCTCTTCGGTCAAGGTACTGGGATCTTCGCCTTTGGGAATGCTCGCGAAAATCTTATCGTATTTCACATAAGGACCGAATCGGCCTTTGTTGACCAATAGCGGCTGACCTTTGTAGCTTCCTACTTCCAAGGGATACTGAGGTTGAGACAAGAATTCAGCCATCATAGACTGGGCTTGCTCCTCGCTCAAGGCAATCAAATCTGTTTCAGCAGGAACATTGAAAAACTTACCCTTGAATTTCAGGTACGGGCCGTATCGACCTACGGCGGCCGTGACCGCTTCTCCGTCTATGGAGCAAACGTCACGGGGCAATTCAAACAACTTCAAGGCCTCTTCCAATTGAATGGATTCCAAGGTTTGACCCGCACGCAAACTGGCAAATGCAGGATCCACACCCGAATCCTTATCTCCTTTTTGAACCAAGGCGCCGTATCGACCCATGCGGGCCAAAATGGGAAGCCCCGATTTGGGATCCGTACCCAACAATCGCTCGCCTGTTACCCGTTCAGCGGTATCAACCGTTTTGGCCACAGTTTCGTGGAAGGGGGTATAAAAATCACCCAGCATCTCTTGCCACGCTTTCATGCCTTGGGCAATTTCATCAAACTGCTTCTCTACGCTTGCCGTGAAGCCGAAGTCCATGATTTGATCAAAATGGGCCAACAGGAAATCGGTCACCAAAGACCCGATATCGGTGGGAAACAACTTATTGCGCTCTTGACCAAAATTTTCTTCCATCACCGATTGGTGTATGCCGCTGGCATTGGATTCGAAATAGCGAATGCTGCGTTTTTGTCCTTCCCGATTCTCTTGAACCACATAGCCGCGTTTTTGAACCGTGCTAATGGTCGGTGCATAGGTAGAGGGGCGCCCAATGCCCAATTCCTCTAGTTTCTTCACCAGAGAGGCTTCGGTGTAGCGGGGCTTGGGTTTTTGGAAGCGCTCGGTGGCGGTGATTTTATCTAAACCCAAAGACTCTCCTACGCGAACGGCGGGCAACAAACCTTCTTGATCGTCTTCTTCCTCGTCGTCTTTGGATTCCAAGTACACTTTCAAAAATCCCTCAAAACGGATGACTTCACCCTCTACTTTAAAGGACGCTGTCTTCTGTGCGGTATCGATCGAAATGGTGGTCTTTTCCAATTCGGCCTTGGCCATTTGAGAAGCAATTGAACGTTTCCAAATCAATTCATACAACTTGCGCTCCTGGGGGTTTGAACCTGCGCTGTGATTGGAGAAAAAGGTAGGGCGAATGGCTTCGTGAGCCTCTTGGGCGCCTTGGTGCTTGGTGGCGTATTGACGGGTATGCACGAAAGACTCCCCAAATTGAGACAGAATTTCATCTTTGGCGGCCTGCAAGGCCAATTGGCTCAAGTTGGTCGAATCGGTCCGCATGTAGGTAATGTGACCATTCTCATACAATTTCTGAGCGATTTGCATGGTACGGCTCACATCATAACCCAATTTGCGAGAAGCCTCCTGTTGCAAGGTCGAGGTTGTAAAGGGAGGCGCAGGACTTCTGAAAGCCGGTGAAACCTGCAAATCAGACACTTGAAACTGGGCACCTTGGTGCTGCTCCAAAAAGGATTGAACCGATTCGGCATCAGGAAACTTCCCTTTGGATTCAGCTTTTAAAGCCGCTCCCTTTTCGGTTTGGAAGAAACCTTGAACGCGAAAATCGCTATGGGCTTGAAAGTCTAAAATCTCCCGTTCGCGCTCTACCACCAACCGAACGGCTACGCTCTGTACACGACCTGCACTCAATGAAGGCTTGACTTTGCGCCACAAAATGGGAGACAATTCAAAACCCACCAGTCGATCGAGCACCCTGCGGGCTTGCTGTGCATCGACCAAATGCTTATCGATATCCCGAGGGTTGGCAACGGCGTTCAAAATCGCGGTCTTGGTAATTTCATTGAAGACGATGCGCTTGGTGTTCTCTTGTTTCAAGCCCAATTCTTCGAACAAATGCCAGCTAATGGCTTCTCCTTCGCGATCTTCGTCAGTGGCGAGCCATACGATTTCGGCCTGCTTGGAAAGCTTCTTCAGTTCTGATACCAGCTTTTTCTTGTCTGCCGATACTTCGTATTTAGGCTTGAAGCCGGCTGAAATATCAATGGCTCCATCTCCTTTGGGAAGATCCCGAACATGACCCATGCTAGAGGTGACCTTGAAATCAGGTCCCAGGTACTTTTCTATGGTTTTGGCCTTAGCAGGCGACTCGACAATGACGAGGTTTTTAATCATGGTTAGGGAATCAATACGAATGGTTGACGAGCGCTTTGAGAGGGCGACTTCAATTCTGCGAAATAAACACCGGTATGGGAAAATTGATTTCGGTCCAATTGAAAATAACCCCTCTCCATTTCCCAATGCGTAGCATTGATTTTTTGACAAACTTGGCCTTGGGCATTCCAAACGATCAATTCCACTTGGGAGCCCCACTGTGCCGCGTCGAAATGAACGGTAAATTCTCCCGCTGAGGGATTGGGAATGATTTCGAAATCCTGCTGGCTCAACGATTCAGTCGAAGCGTACCAGGGGCTGCAATTGATATTGTCAATGTAAACCGGATTTCCACCCGCACTTACCACATCGATTCGAAACATGGCATTTTTCACCGAACCAAAGCCCAATGAATTCAATGACGGAATGCCAGACAACTTCCATTGTTTGCTGTCAGTAGGGACAAAATTGGTGGCATAACCGGCACCCGTATAGGCCAAGGCTGAACCGCTTCGCTCCAGAATTTGCTCAAATGAACCGCCGCAATCCGTCGAAATATAAACGCGAAGGATATCGCTCACATCGGCTGAAGGCTGCGCATAGGAAACATAAAAGGTCAATCGAGGCGATTGGCCAGACAAGGCTGTAAAGTCAAAAGAGGGAGTAATGAAACTGTAAACCTTGCCCACACCCGTATTGGTCACAATCGGTGCCTTGACTGAGTGTGAACCGCTGAATCCAACCGAACTCTGATAGGCAAATTGACTTCCCGCAGGTGAGCTATGGGCGAAATCACCGGCAGCGAAAGGATCAGCCGCTTCGAAATCATTTTCATAATGGGGGTAAGTATCGCCGTTGGCCTTCAATACTGTTATGTAGGCATCTTGGCTGTAGCTGTTGCTGCCGTAATTGTTCTGAACTGTTAGGCTCACCTTGTAGGTACCGGGTGTTTGGTATACCACCTTGGGATTCTGCACGGAAGAATTGGGCGACGAAGATCCCGCCAAAGTCCAAGACCAAACACTCGGCCCACCTTTGCAACTCAAGTCATAAAATTGGACCTCCTCACCCGCGCAAACCACTCGTTTGTTGGCACTGAACAAGCCCTTGGGGGCAACATTGGAATTGACCACTCCGGTAGCGACCAAATTGCTGCTAGCAACCAGGCTCTTGCGGGGACTCTGACCCAAGAAATAATGCATGCGACTGCGCTGATTGGTCGTGAATGCTGACATGCATTTTCCATCGCTGTAATCCATGAAATTTTCCCACATATCAGGCAAATCTGGAGAATCGTTGTTGCAACTATTGCCGTTTGCTGGGCAGCTGGCATTGGTGAACGTTCCATTTACTGGAGGAGTATCATCGCACAAATCCCCACCGGTACAGCCGTCTTGGAAGGTATGATACAGCCCTAACCAATGGCCCACCTCGTGGGTCAAGGTTCGTCCTCCATCGGTATTGGCTGCTGTTCCAATGGAACCTACTCGATCGTGGCGCACCACTACTCCATCGCGATTGGTCATCCATGGAAAAACGGCATAACCCAATACGGTACCCGTCCCGCCCCCGCTGGCGGCAATGCTCGTGACTACCCAAATGTTGAGGTATTTGGTTTTATCCCAATAGGCCAATTGCTTGACCGGTTCACTGGACATGGATGTTTCCACTCCCGCTGAAGAATAAATGCGATTGATTCCATCGGTGCAATTGCCAGAAGGATCCACTTTGGCTAGCTGAAATTCAATTTGACAATCAGCAGCCCTAGAAGTAAAGGCCGATCTCAAATTGGAAATATTGGCATTCTTTTTATTGAAATCTTCATTCAATACGCGCAGTTGATCCAAAATCTGCTCGCGGGAAATATTCTCAGGGCCATTGGTGTGGATGACGTGGAAAACAACCGGTATGGTATAAATGGCTGCGCGCGATTCAACCACCTGGCCTTTGGAAATCCAATCTTGATTGAATTGATTCTCCTGCCCTTTCCACTGGGGGTTTTGTTGGCTGTGTTCGTGGTAATAAACATCAGTCCCACAGGTATGTTGAGACTGAAGTTCAGTAGCATTCAGAGCCAAAAGACCCATGCTGACACTGAGTATGAAACGAAAATTCATGCGGCGCAAAGTAAACTTAAAACTACGGGGCTATTGATACGCTAGATGCATTATTCAGACAAAACGCGGCTTTGTGAGGTTTGAATTTAAAGGCTTTGCCTCCTTCAAGCACCTGCATCATTCGCTGACTACCGCTATAATGCACGGCCGCAAAATCAAGTCTAAATTCATTGACATCCATACATTTAAAAGCCAGTTCGCGCAAACCAAACCAAGCCCGATTGCGCTGGGCCAGACTCCAATAAACGGCATCGGGTAAAAAATGCGTCAAACGCCGTGTTTTCACTTCGACGGCAACCATGATATCTCCCTTCTTGAACAGCAGATCCAACTCACAACGAGCTAAACGCAATCGCTGATTCAACAACCTATACCCCAGGGTTTCGTAGCGAAATCGCACCCAATCTTCTCCCCATTTTCCCCGCAATTGCTTATCCATCATCGAAGGCAAAGTTTTGATTCAAACCCCAGACTAGGGCCTGGATGAATTACCTTTGAATCATGCAGAATTGCATTTTGCGCGACAGAGGGTTTGAACGCTATTCCGAAACGTGGGAATTGCAGAAACAACTCTTTCACGGAGGCATTGCGACCAAACAGAAGGGTGCCTCACCCGGGCATTCGCTGATTTTAGTGGAACACAATCCCGTGTACACCTTTGGCAATCGAGCCAATTGGCACCATTTGCTCATATCAGATGAACGTTTGAAAGAAATAGGAGCTGAAGCGTTTGAAATCGAACGCGGCGGGGACATCACCTATCACGGTCCCGGCCAATTGGTTGCTTACCCCATTTTCGATTTGGAAGCCTTGGGCATGGGTGTCAAAGATTACGTTTGGAACGTTGAAGAAGCCATCATTCGCACCCTGGCCGATTTCGAGCTGACTGCCGCTCGGGTTACTGATCGAATTGGCGTTTGGATGGACATCGGGTTGCCACAAGAACGAAAAATCGCGGCCATTGGTATCAAGTGCAGCCGTTACATGACCATGCACGGCCTAGCGCTCAATGTAAATACCGACTTGCGCATGTTCCAACACATTGTACCCTGCGGTATCGCTGACAAGGGTGTGAGCAGCATGCAAAAGGAATTAAACAGACAAATTGACATGAAAGCCGTCAAAACGGCCTTAGGCACTCATTTTGCTTCTTTGTTTTCCTTGAATTATTTGAAAAATGAACAGTAACAATTTAAAAACCCTCTTGGTAATAGGCGTATTCGTCTTGTTGGGCATGTGGAGCTGCGGCTCTTACAACGGCCTTGTCAATGAAGAAACCAATGTTGAATTGACATGGAGCAATGTGGAAGTTCAATACCAAAACCGAGCTGACAAAATTGTGGAAATTGCGCAGTCCATCAAGGCAGAAGGGAAATTTGAAAAAAGCACCTTAACGGAAATCATCGATGCTCGTTCCAGTGTGGGACAGACCAAATTGGATGTCAATCAACTCACCGATGAGAAATTGGCCCAATACGAAAAAGCCCAACAGTCAGCATTCAGCCGCATGATGGTTGTATTCGAGCGCTACCCTGAGTTGAAGACCACCGAGAGCTACAAACAGCTAAACGATGAGATTTCAGAAGCTGAAAACCGCATCGCTACAGCGCGCAAGGATTACAATGCCTCGATCAAAGCCTACAATTTGAAGGTTCGTCGTTTTCCTGGCAACCTCATGGCCAATCTATTCGGTTTTGAACGCAAGAGTTCGTTTGCCGCTGAGCAAGGAGCTGAAAAACGCGTAGATGTAAGCGAAGCGCTGGGCGAAGAATAACATGCTCAGCAAAAGCGAAGAACGCATTCTCATTGAAGCCATTGAACGCGCTGAATCCCTCAGCCGGGCTGAATTGCGTGTGCATTACACCACAAAGAAGTCGGTAGCGCAAATCATCGATGCAGCCAAGGCGCAGTTCGAACGTTTGGGCATGCATCAAACCGAAGAACGCAACGGCATTTTGATCTACTTCGCTCCCTTAGCCCGTCAATTGGCCATCTTGGGAGACGAAGGCATTCACAAGCATGTAGGCCAATTGTTTTGGGAAGAAACACACCGATCATGCATTGAAAGCATTCAACGCGATGGCCTCGCCTCTGGACTCGTTCACGCCATCGAAACCATCGGCCAAGAAATGGCTCGCTACTTTCCCATAGGCGACCGCAACCCCAATGAATTGAGCAATGATATCAGCCATGATTAAGTCGTTTTGGCTCGCCATGGTGATGTTGTTCACCCATGGCTTTGCGATGGCCGCATCTCAAGGTGATGAGGGCATTCCAGCCTATGTGGGGCATGTCAATGATTTTGCCGGTCTTTTGAGTGCTGCCGAAATTCAGGCTTTGGAAAATCAACTCTTCGCATTCGAAGACAGCACAGGGGTTCAATTTTTCGTCGTGACTGAAAATGCCCAAGGTCGCAGTTCATTCGATCGTTCGCTGGAACTGTGCCGGGCCTGGGGAGTTGGGCTGAAAGGGAAAGACAACGGCCTGCTGCTGTACATCAACGTGGCCGAAAGGCACTACCACACCCAAGTGGCAGAAGGGCTGCAAGGAAAAATCACCGCTGGTCGATTGGGCGAAACCAACCGTGCGCTATTGGTACCGGCTCTCAAACAGGGCGCCTACTTTGAAGGCATTCAAGCGGTCACCAACGCCTACGCAGACATGCTCAACGGTTCGTTTACGGGCCGCGCCACACGCAAAAAGAAAACCGACGGCGGCTGGTCCCTGATAGTGGCTCTGATCGTTCTGATTTTGATGGCCATTGGGGGTCGACGAGGTGGCCGTGGAGGCGGGTATGGACGCCGTGGAGCATACCGAGATCCCATGTCCAGTTTCTTATGGGGTGCGGCATTGGGTTCGAGTTTGGGTGGCCGTTCCCACGGTGGTTTCGGTAATTCTGGATTTGGCGGTTGGGGCGGTGCCGGCGGCGGCGGCGGATTCAACGGCGGCGGAGCCGGAGGATCCTGGTAGGAATTTGCGGCAAACCTTTCCTCGGGGCTCGATGTTGAGTACCTTTGCCCTCTTGCATGAAAAATCGAGTTCCAGCCACTGAAACAAAAGCGTCAATCGGCGATAGCATTGAGGTTTTAGGAGCTCGTGAACACAACTTAAAGTCGATTGACATCGCTTTTCCCAGGCGCAAACTGGTGGTTTTTACGGGTCTCAGCGGCTCGGGAAAGAGCAGCTTAGCGTTTGATACCCTATTCGCTGAAGGCCAACGTCGCTACCTGGAAAGTTTTTCAGCCTATGCCCGTCAATTCATTGGGGACATGAAACGCCCCGATGTAGACAAGGTAAAAGGACTGAGCCCGGTCATTAGCATTGAGCAAAAGACGGTCAGTCGTAATCCGCGGTCAACCGTGGGAACAGTAACCGAAATTTACGATTTCTTGCGCTTGCTCTATGCGCGTGCCGGCGAAGCCATCAGCCACGAAACCGGGAAACTCATGCAGAAGCTCAGCGAGGAACAAATGCTTGAGAGCATTGTTCAACGTTTTGAAAACCAAAAGGTTTCAGTACTGGCGCCGCTGGTAAAAGGTCGAAAAGGGCATTACCGCGAATTGTTTGAGCAAATCAAGAAGAAAGGGTTTACCAAAGTTCGCATCGACGGCGTGGTGGTTCCTTTGGAAACGGGCATGCAAGTGGATCGTTACAAGGTCCATGACATTGAAGTATTGATCGACCGCATTCAGGTGCAGGCCTTATCGCCTACCCGACTTTCAGAGGCTCTGAAAACGGCTTTGAAGATGGGTGACGGTTATGCCTACGTGCTCAGCGAAACCGAACTTCGACCCTACAGCCGGTTCCTCATGGACCCCGAAAGTGGGCTCAGTTATGAAGAACCGCAACCCAACAGCTTTTCCTTCAATTCTCCTTATGGGGCCTGCCCGCACTGCGAAGGTTTGGGCGAGACGGCCGAGGTCAAAAGGGAACTCATCATTCCCGATGATAGCAAGAGCATCAACCGAGGCGCTCTGACTCCCATTGGTGAATTGAAAGAGAATTGGATGTTCTCCCAATTGAGATCCTTGGCCCAGCACATGGGATTTAGCTTGGCTGACCCCATTTCTAAATTGAGCGAGGCCCAGGTTCAAGCTATATTATATGGACTGGATGATACCTTGACCGTCACCCATACCAATTTTGAGGGAAAGAAAAAGACCTACGAATCGGAGTACAAGGGGCTGGTCAAATACATTGCCGAGAATTACTACGATTCTACCGACGATAAAATGCGGGAATGGGCCGAAAGCTATATGCAGCAGCAGCCTTGCTCGCATTGCGGGGGAGCGCGCTTGAAAAAAGAGTCCCTTCATTTTTTCATCGCCGGCCAAAACATTGCCGATCTGGCGCGCATGAACATCGCCGACTTACACCGTTGGTTTTTGGACGTGCCCGCTGCCTTGAACGAGCGTCAAAGCATCATTGCCACCGAGCTGATCAAAGAAATCGGCAATCGCCTTTCATTCCTTCACAACGTGGGATTGGGCTACCTCAGCCTAAATTCATCGGCCAAAACTTTGAGCGGCGGCGAAGCCCAGCGCATACGCTTAGCCACCCAAATTGGGTCCAAATTGGTAAACGTCTTGTACATCTTGGACGAACCTTCCATTGGCTTGCATCAGCGCGACAACGAGAAGCTCATTCAAAGCCTTCGAGAGCTGCGAGACCTTGGGAACTCTGTTTTGGTGGTCGAACACGACAAAGACATGATGCTGGCCAGTGACTGGCTGGTCGAAATTGGCCCCGGTGCTGGGAAAAATGGAGGGCGCATCATCGCCAATGCACCTACGGCTGAATTTGTTCAATCTTCGGGCACTACTGCTCAGTATTTGCGAGGGGAACGCAGCATTGAAATTCCCGAAATGCGCAGAAAACGCAATGAGCGCATATTGCAAATCAGCGGCTGCACCGGTCACAATTTGAAAAATGTCGATCTCAGCATTCCCTTAGGGCTTTTTGTCTGCGTATCGGGTGTGAGCGGAAGCGGCAAAAGCAGTTTGATCAACGAAACCCTGTACCCGGTCGTACATAACCATGTATTCAAAGGGCATTACCGGCATTTGGATTACAAACGCATACAGGGGCTGGATCACATCGACAAAGTGATTCGCATAGACCAAAGTCCCATTGGCAGAACCCCCCGCAGCAACCCGGCCACTTACGTTGGAGTGTTCAACGAGATCCGAAGTTTGTTTGCCGAACTTCCCGAAGCCAAAATCAGGGGATACAAACCCGGTCGTTTCAGTTTCAATGTCAAAGGAGGACGCTGCGAAACCTGTGGAGGCGGTGGACGTAAGGTCATCGAGATGAATTTCCTACCCGACGTGGAAGTTACCTGCGACGAATGCGCGGGCAAACGATATAACCGGGAAACCCTAGAGGTGCGCTACAAGGGAAAAAGCATCAACGATGTATTGGAAATGCCCATCAGCGAAGCCGTAGTATTTTTTGAAGCGGTTCCCCAGATCGTTCGAAAAATTCGAACCATGGTCGATGTGGGCCTGGGATATCTGACCTTGGGCCAAAGCAGCACCACCCTTTCAGGTGGAGAAGCCCAACGGGTTAAGTTGGCTTCTGAATTATCGAAACGAGACACTGGAAATACATTGTATATTCTCGATGAACCCACTACAGGTCTTCATTTTGATGATATAAAACAGTTGCTGGGGGTGCTCCAACAATTGGTCGACAAAGGCAATACCGTATTGGTGATCGAACACAACATGGACGTCATCAAAGTCGCCGATTGGGTCATCGATTTGGGTCCCGAAGGCGGTTTAGGTGGGGGTCAAATTCTCGTAGAAGGCACGCCTGAAGCAGTAGCCAAAAGCAAGCAAAGCCATACCGGCCGATTCCTCAAGCTGGAACTCAAGGCTTTTTAACTGGAGGCGGGCTAATACCGGGAAATGGTTTCTGAACCGGTGCAGGCACGGATCCTGAACTGCGAGAAGGACGTCTTTCCGATGGTTCATCTTCATTACCCGATGAAGGCTCCAACAAAATATCATTGGTTTTGGGTACCGGGGCTGGAGTCAGATTGGGCGAAGCACTTTGGCTATCTTTAGGGCAACAAGGGCAAGGCATATAGCGAATCACCTCTACCCTTTCAGAACTTGGAGAAGTGGCAGAATACGGAGAACTCGTTGACAAATCAAACACCATTCCCACTTTGAAACCTTGTTGGTGCGTAGCTACTCGCCAAACAGGAGCATCAAAACGCAATCCATTGAAGGGGGACTGTGATAAATCCAGCAATCCCAAATTGCTTCCCTGGCTGCTCCAATAGGATCCCTGCAAACTGAACCAAGAATTGAGGCGCCATCGAAGACCCGTTTCCAATGCGAGGTAGGCTGCCGCAGAACTGTGTGTATTGTTGCTTGAAGAACTCACTGTTTCAACCAACGGCAAATAGGCTTGAACGTGCTGGGTACTGGTCATCAACTTAACGCCCGGAGTTACAGCAGCAAAAGCCAATACTGGACCTATGGCTTTTTCAGTGCGCAGATTGACTTGAAAATGCAACATTTCTGCCGACAAATAGGTAAAGGCGCTGTCTTGACGCTGGGTATTCAGAGCTACATTTTCTCGCTGGGTATTCCCGTAAAAATGCACACCAAATTCACCACCTACATACAATCCAAAACCCTTATCAGTGGCCCGATTTCGGCCCATGAAATGAACGTCGAATCCGCCGCGGTTTTGATAGCGCCCTAAACTATCCCACGATAGGGCATCGGCCCATGATTCTTGGCTGTAATTCATGCCAATGGCACCGAAGCGATGGTAAGGGAGCTGCGCCGAAAGGGGCAAACAAGCCAAACTCAGTATCCACAAGAGGGAAAATCTCATACTTCGAAGTTACGGCAAAAGGAATGTGTGCCGCACCTTGCGTACCTTTGAAGTATGCAACTGAGCGAATTGAATGCCATCAGTCCTGTCGATGGTCGATATTGGAGAAGTGGCCAAGGCCTGGCTCCGTATTTTTCAGAAGCCGGATTGATACGATACCGTGTACGGGTTGAGATCGCCTACCTCCTGGCCCTGGCTGAAACGCCCTTTTCTCAAACCGACTTCGCTCCCCTGATAGCACATGGCGAAGCCCTAACACAATGGGCTTTTACGCTCACTGATCAAGACATTCTCTCGATAAAGGAAATCGAAAAAACGACCAATCACGATGTCAAAGCAGTTGAATATTTCATCAAAGATGAATTGGACAAACGGGGATTGGGCACTTTCAAAGAATGGGTACACTTTGGCTTGACCTCTCAAGACATCAACAACACCGCCATTCCTTGGTCTTACAAAGACGCCTTGCAAGAAGTGATTCTGCCCAAATTGCACAGCGTTATTCAACTCATGAAACAACAAGCCCGGGATTGGGCCGATGTTCCCATGCTGGCCCGCACCCACGGCCAAGCCGCATCTCCCACCCGACTCGGTAAGGAATGGTACGTCTTCGTTTCCCGTCTGGAAGGCCAGTTGCACGGCCTCAACCACCTTCCCTTTACCGCTAAATTCGGTGGCGCAACGGGCAATTTCAATGCCCACCATGTGGCATACCCCCACACCGATTGGATGGCCTTTGGAAATGCATTCGTATCGAACAAATTGGGCCTGCATCGAATGCCCTTTACCACGCAAATTGAGCCTTATGACTTCTTGGCGGCTCATTGCGACGCATTCAAACGCTTGCACACCATACTCATTGACTTTTCGCGAGACGTGTGGACCTATGTCTCGATGGATTATTTCAAACAGCGCATCAAAGCCGGAGAAGTGGGCTCAAGCGCTATGCCCCACAAGGTGAACCCTATTGATTTCGAAAACGCCGAAGGGAATCTCGGAATTGCCAATGCATTATTGGAACACTTGGCGGCAAAATTGCCCATCTCTCGACTTCAACGCGACTTAACCGACAGCACGGTGTTGCGCAATTTAGGGGTCCCCTTTGGCCATACCCTGATTGCCTTGGCTTCGCTCGAAAAAGGCTTGAATAAGCTAATCTTGAACCAAGAGGCCTTGAACGCTGACCTGGAAAACAACTGGGCCGTGGTTGCCGAGGCTATTCAAACCATATTGAGGCGGGAACAGTACCCCAACCCCTATGAGACGCTCAAAGAACTCACTCGAACACACGAGAAAATGAATCAAGCGCGTTTGCATGCCTTTATTAATGGTCTGGATTTGAGCGATGCTGTCAAAAACGAACTGAAAGCCATTACACCTTTCACTTACACCGGTGTACATGCAGCCATGGAATAAGGTATGGGCAGCTCTGCAAAAGAGCTTTCGTACTGCAATCAATCGTCTTTCTCAGATTAAACCCTCTCAAATCAAGAGGGTTGCTATGTTTTCGGGTATCTCTTTGGTGTTGATCGCCGGGACTTGGATGTTATTCAGGAATCAGCTGCTCGCTTGGGGCTTGGAACGCATTCAAGAAAAAGCCGAGCATCGCAACATGCGCGTGGAATGGAAAAGTGCCTCCTTTTGTTCTTGGCAAGAAGTACAATTCGAAAATTTGACCTGTTACCCCCTGGTTGACAGAGGCAAGGTCGATACATTGTTGACCGCCAGACGCCTGAGTTTAGGACTGCGCTGGTGGACATTTTGGAACCTGGGTCTCTCGTCTTTTGAAACGCAGGACCTGCACATCAACCTGGTACAAGATTCCAATGGACGAAGCAATTATCAAGCTTTGTTAGCCAGCAACTCCCAACAGGAGAGCTCTGAAAGCGCACAAGACCCTGTCTCTGCCATTGCCGAAACTACTCTTCGCTATTTAGGCAAGGCACCCAACCATCTTCGCATGATGAACAGCCGCTTGGAGTGGCATTCGACCCAACAAAACTGGGTCGTCATGATTCCAAAGGCCCTTATGGATGGCGAAAACTTCACAAGCCAAATTTCGGGCCGAGAAAAAGGATCCCTGTGGGGATCATTCTCCATTTCGGGCCAACTCAATAAGCGGCACTTAATGGGTAGCCAATTGAGGGTAAGTCCCTATTCCAACAAGTTCACACAAGTAGAATGGCGCAAACCCTTTGAATCTTGGGGTTTCCGAAGTGCTTCATTTTCGGTAGAAGATATAGAAGTCGACGAAGATGGAGTGAATCTGGAGCTCAACAGCGAGATCACCGCTCCCTTTTTGCGGGATGTTCGCATTTCAGACACCGTAGTGAGCGTAAAGCAAATGAAATCCCGGTTATTTCTGAACCTGAACGCCGAACAAATCGAATTGGACAGTCAAACCTCCATTCAAGTCGAAAATCTGAATTTTCACTGTTACGGCCAATATGGTTTCAAGCGTCCTTTGTATGCCTTAGGCCTGCACATTCCGCAAACCGAAGCTCAACGGCTCTTCGATGCATTGCCCGCTGGTCTATTTCGAAACATGGGTCCCTTAGCTGTGCAAGGGGAATTGGAATACCGTTTTCACTTGGCCTTGGATGGACAGAAGCCTGATTCATGCCAGCTGTTTAGCCGCATGTACCCCAGTGCAGACTTCAAAGTCAAACATTGGGGATATCTGAACCCCCAGAGGTTGAATCGCCCCTTTACCTACGAATTCTATGACCTGGGCAGGTTGACCAAACAATTCACGGTAGGCCCTGATTGGGAAGGCTACTGCCTCTTGAACGAGGTTTCACCCAAACTCGTGGCTTGCATATTGAAATCAGAAGATCCGAGTTTCTTCCAACATCGCGGCTTCGTTCCCGATGCTTTTCGCTCTTCGCTCGCGACCAATTACAAAGAAAAACGATTCAAACGGGGAGCCTCGACCCTCTCCATGCAGTTGGTTAAAAACCTATTTTTAGGACGCCGCAAAACCATTGCGCGAAAGGCAGAAGAAATTCTCATCACTTGGCTGTTGGAGCGCGAGCATGTGGTCAATAAAACCCGTATGATGGAAATCTACCTCAACATCGTGGAATGGGGGCCAGGATTGTTCGGAGCCAAACAAGCCAGCCAATTTTATTTTGGCAAACATCCTTTGGATTTAAGTTGGGGGGAGTCGGCCTTCCTGGCTTCCATCATTCCAAGACCCAAGAAGGTTTATTACACCCTAAACGATCAGGGTTGTGCATCAGAAAGCTTTTCACACCCGGGTTTCTTGCTGCGATTAATGAAAGAACGCGACCCCAGTCTGGCCATTGATAGCAGCGATTATCGCGTTTGCCTGCAACCCATAGCCTATCAATCGTTAGCAGCCATGCACGGTCACATTGCCCCACAGGACAGCCTGGATTTAGACAGCGATTGAACTGCATTTTTGTCAGTTTTTAATTTTGTAAATGACTGAAAATCAGACAATTTGACACCAAAAGCCCCTTAGGGACTGAGTCAAATGCGCCAAGCTGTCTGATTTTGATATTTGGCCGTTATTTTGCCCTTGATCGAGCATGAACCTGCAACAATTCACCATCAAAGCACAAGAAACCCTCAATCGGGCCCAACAAACCGTCATGGGTTTGGGTCAACAGAGCATTGAGCCCTTGCATGTGCTAGCCGCCATTCAAAGCGAAGACGCGGAGACTTTTGAATTTCTTTGTGGGAAGCTGGGAGTTCCCACGCAACGACTCCAACAAATCACCCAAGCCGCCATTCAAGCGCTTCCCAAAGTAGAGGGCAGCCAAGTATACTTGTCTCAAGATTTGAGCAAGACCATTGCCCAAGCCGAAATCGCCATGAAGGAACTGGGCGATAGCTTCATCACCAATGAACACTTGTTGCTCGCCATGGCCGGGGCCAAACATGCGGCTGGCAATATTCTCAAAGACGCCGGCATCAACCCCGCCGAGTTGAAAAAAGCCATCTTGACTCTTCGTGGCGGCAATAAAGTAGATAGTCAAACTGCCGAAACTCAGTTCAATAGCCTCAATAAATACGCCATCAATCTCAATGAACAGGCTAAACAGGGCAAACTCGATCCCGTAATTGGCCGCGACGATGAAATCAGACGCGTGCTTCAAATCCTGTCCCGACGAACCAAAAACAACCCCATTCTCATTGGTGAGCCCGGTGTGGGCAAAACCGCCATTGCCGAAGGTTTGGCTCAACGCATCGTGAGAGGAGACGTGCCCGAAAACCTCAAAACTAAGGTGGTATTCAACTTGGACATGGGTGCCTTGGTAGCGGGCGCCAAGTACAAAGGCGAATTCGAGGAACGACTCAAAGCTGTAGTCAAAGAGGTCATTGGATCAGGGGGCGAAATCGTCTTGTTCATTGACGAAATCCACACTTTGGTTGGCGCAGGCAAAGGCGAAGGAGCCATGGATGCTGCCAATATTCTCAAGCCAGCCCTGGCTCGGGGAGAATTGCGCTCCATTGGAGCCACTACCCTAGCTGAATATCAGAAATACATTGAATCAGACAAGGCATTGGAACGTCGCTTCCAAAAGGTCATGGTCGAAGAGCCCGACACCCAAGAAGCCATTTCCATTTTGCGAGGATTGAAAGAGCGCTATGAAGTGCACCACAAAGTGCGCATCAAGGATGAGGCCATCATCGCTTCGGTTGAAATGAGCCAGCGTTACATCAGCGACCGATTCTTGCCCGACAAGGCCATTGATCTACTAGACGAAGCCGCATCCAAACTGCGTTTGGAGATGGATTCTGTTCCCGAAGAACTCGATGAGTTGAACCGAAAAATCATGCAGTTGGAAATCGAGCGCGAAGCCATCAAACGGGAAAATGACGAAGCCAAACTCGCGATTTTGGGAAAAGAACTCACCCAACTGAATGAAAAACGATCCCACTTGAATGCTCGTTGGGAAAACGAAAAAGGAGTGCTCACGCAAATCCAGCAGAAGAAGGCTCAAATGGAGAACCTCAAGCTCGAAGCTGAGCAAGCCGAACGCGATGGAAATTATGGCCGAGTGGCTGAAATTCGATATGGTTTGATCAAAAACTTGGAAGAAGAACTCTATAAGTTGAGCATGAAGCTGGGTGAAAACCGAGATGGTCAGCTCTTGGTCAAACAAGAGGTAGATTCAGAAGATATCGCCGAAGTGGTCAGCAAATGGACCGGCATTCCCGTGAACAAAATGCTGCAAAGCGAGCGCGAGAAATTGCTCAAATTGGAAGATGAATTGCATCATCGCGTCATTGGCCAAGACACAGCCATTGAAGCCCTTGCCAATGCCATTCGACGAAGCCGAGCGGGTTTGCAAGACCCCAAAAAGCCCATTGGTTCGTTTATCTTCATGGGAACGACAGGCGTGGGAAAAACCGAACTCGCCAAAGCCCTGAGCGAATACTTATTCAATAGCGACCAAGCCATGGTGCGCATTGACATGAGCGAATACCAAGAAAAGCATACGGTAAGTCGATTGGTGGGGGCCCCTCCCGGTTATGTTGGATACGATGAAGGAGGTCAGCTCACTGAAGCCATACGCCGCAGACCGTATAGCGTGGTGTTGCTGGATGAAATTGAGAAAGCCCACCCTGACGTCTTCAACATCCTGCTACAAGTATTGGATGACGGTCGCCTCACTGACAACAAGGGTAGAACCGCTAATTTCAGAAATACCATTGTCATCATGACTTCGAATTTGGGATCAGATTTGATTCGCGAACAATTCGAAAACATGAACGATGGCAATCGAGACGAAATTCTCGCCAGCACAAAATTGAAGGTTTACGAATTGCTCAAAAAGCATTTGAGGCCGGAATTCCTAAACCGCATTGACGAAACCATCATGTTTGAGCCGCTGACTCGCACAGATGTGCATGCTATAGCCGAAATACAATTAAAAGAAATTGGTCAGCGTTTGGCCCTTCAGGGGTTTGAATTGTCGTTCAGCGAGGCCGCCGTCGATTGGCTGGCGCAGCTGGGTTACGACCCTCAGTTCGGAGCAAGACCCTTGAAGCGGGTACTACAGAAACGCGTCATGGATGAGCTATCCAAAGCCATACTCAGCGGCCAAGTTAACGCCGGCCAACCGATTCACATGGATTATGAAAATGGGACCTTGAGCTTTCGGGCTTAATCTACCCCCCCTTTTCATATGAAAGCCCCGATGAATCGGGGCTTTTTTCATTCGTACAAATCCCAAAGGTCCCATTGACGAATGTTACCCCGAGACTGGTTGTTGATGACCAGTACATCGCTGAGAATAACGCGGTAAAACAGACGCTGGCTGGGTTCATAGTGAAATTCCTGCTCACTGTTCAACCCTACCCCTTTTAACTCAGTCAATGGTGCAGCATCTTGGCCGCCTTGTTCCAACATATAAGCTTTGCATTCTTGCATCAACCACTGTTTTTCTTCTGATTCAGCTCGATTGGCCGCACTCAGCAACAAACTGGACGAACCCGGTATGGCTTTCACCTTCATGCTCCCTCTCAGGTAATAATCTTCTCCAGAAAAGGGTGAACGCACAGGCTTAACCCGCAAGTATTCTGCATCGATCAAGGTGGTGTCTCCAGACAAATGAAAGACGTACTGAATGTCTTCCATTACCAAGCGACGAACGATGGCCTCTTGATTCAGGGTTTGGCGTTTCTCTTCAAATTCAGCACCGCTGATTAAGCCCGCTTGAACTTGCTTAGACATGGAACTTGCCAGTGCGTCGCGAAACCGCTTCCAATTCACCAAATGCGTAACCTTGCCACCTGTATTAAACGATACGATCAATTCAGCCGTATCACCGGGAATCCAAGAATCGCATCGAATCAATTTCTTAGGGTCATCATTGTGGGCAAACAACACGCGATAAACACTACCCGTATCGGTAACGGGACCCATGCGTTGAAAATGAATGTAAGCTGTGTCGATTTTGGCATCCAAGAAATAGTCATTTTCATTGGTGATGTATTCTTGGCGTATCAATCGATACACGAAGGATGACTGGCCTACCGCACGATTTCGAAGCCAAACTGAGTCACTCGAAGTCTGAGCTTGGGCCACTCCTGAAAATAGAATGGCGAACAAAAACAATGGTAAAAAACGCATGTGAAGATTAGACGATGCTTTTAGCAAAAGGTTTGCCAGAAAGTTAGGGATAAAAAAAAGCCCCGATAAATCGGGGCTTTTCGAAAGGTTTTGTTTAGTTCATCACCTTATCCACGATGGCTTTGAAAGCCTGGGGATCGTTCATGGCCAAGTCGGCCAAAACTTTGCGGTTGATGTCTAGATCGCTCTGGGCCATTTTACCCATGAACTGGCTGTAGCTCACTCCCAACTCACGGCAAGCGGCGTTGATACGCATGATCCACAGAGCGCGGAATTCACGCTTCTTCGCGCGGCGGTCGCGGTAAGCATAAGTAAGACCTTTTTCGACCGCGTTCTTAGCTACGGTCCAAACATTTTTTCTGCGACCGAAATAGCCTTTGGCTAGTTTCAAGGTCTTTTTGCGACGGGCCTTTGAGGCCACATGATTCACTGATCTTGGCATGTTTATTTAGTTTAGTGGCTTGAGCGGGCTTTTCGAGAAAACCTCTTTTCGGGTGCTCCGGCCAAGGTTTGGGTTATTTTCCGATTCTCAACATGAAACGAACATTGCTCAGGTCGGTGGTGTGAACCAGACCGTCTTGCGTTAAGGCTCTCTTGCGCTTGGTTGACTTTTTGGTCAAAATGTGGCGCTTGTAAGCTTTGGCTCGCTTCACTTTTCCAGAGCCGGTTACTTTGAACCGTTTCTTGGCGCTGGAATTGGTTTTCATCTTAGGCATATGCGTGAATATTAATTTTCTGCTGTTTTGGCTTTTTTACCGGTTGGTGCCAACATGATCACCAACTTCTTTCCTTCCATTTTGGGTTCGCTCTCCAATTTGGCAACTCCCATCTCTACCAAGTTATTGGCAAAGTTCATGATCAAATCCTCTCCACGGCCTTTGAATACAATTGTACGACCGCGGAAAAACACGTAAGCGCGCACCTTGTTTCCTTCTTCCAAGAAAGCTTGGGCGTGCTTGGTTTTGAAATTGATATCGTGTTCGTCGGTATTGGGACCGAATCGAATCTCTTTTACTTCTTGCTTGTTGGCGTTGGCTTTGATCTCCTTCTGCTTCTTCTTTTGCTCATAGAGGAATTTTTTATAATCCACTACTTTGCAAACGGGAGGAACTGCGTTGGGGGAAATTTCAACCAAATCCAAACCGAGATTGTAGGCCATTTCCAATGCTTTGGTTGTTGAACAAATGCCTTGTTCAACGTTTTCACCGACTACGCGCACTTCTTTGGCAACGATTTTCTCGTTGATTTTATGCAATTCCTCGCGTACCGGTGGCCTTCTGCCTTTAAATCTTGGTTTCATCAATCAATTTTTCTGCAAATTCATGCAGGCTCATCACGCCTAAATCCGTTCCTCCTTGCTGGCGAACCGATACTTGACGTCCTTCTTGTTCCTTCTCTCCTACAATCACCATGTAGGGGGTTTTGGCCAATTCGGCGTCCCGTATCTTCTTTCCTGCTTTCTCGGCACGGCTGTCGACGGAGGCGCGAATATCGAGGTTTTTCAAATAATTTCCAACCTCATTGGCATAATCCAGGTATTTATCGCTAATTGGCAAAACCACTACAGGGTTGGGCGATAACCACACGGGGAACTTGCCGGCATAGTGCTCCAACAAGAAACCAATGAATCGCTCATGCGTAGAAAGGGGTGCCCGGTGAATGATAATGGGTCTCTCCCGTTCGTTCTTAGCGTTGATATAGGACAAGTTGAATCGCTCAGCTTGTGCAAAATCAACCTGGTTGGTGGCCAAGGTGAATTCTCGCCCTATGGCACTGTACACCTGAATGTCAATTTTGGGGCCGTAGAAGGCGGCTTCGTCATCTACCTCAATAAAGGTCACGTCCATGCTTTGCAAAACTTTGCGCACCATGGCCTCTGTTTTCAACCAAAGCTCGGGCATGTCGATGTACTTCTGACCCAACTTCGCGGGATCGTGTTTCGAAAAACGCATCACGTACTTTTCAATTCCGAACTTTTCAAAATACTTCAAATACAAGGCATTTACAGCCTGGAACTCGGCCTCAAACTGAGCTTCTGTGCAATAAATATGAGCATCGTTCATTTGCAATGAACGCACGCGCATCAAACCAAACAACTCTCCACTCTGCTCATATCGGTAACAGGTACCGTATTCAGCAAATCGAAGAGGAAGGTCTTTGTAAGTGCGTGGCAAAGCATCAAAAATCTTGTGGTGGTGAGGGCAGTTCATCGCCTTCAGGTAATAGCGATCGCCATCAATTTCCATGGCCGGAAACATGGAATCCTTGTAATAAGGTAAGTGACCGCTCTTCAAATACATGCTTTCGCGCGCAATGTGGGGCGACTTCACACGCTCGTAACCGGCTTCGCGCTCGGTCTTCTTGGCAAACGCCTCCAATTTTTCTATGATCGCAGCTCCATTGGGCAACCATAGCGGCAAACCCGGTCCCACGTCATCGTCGAAGGTGTATATCTCCAATTCCTTACCCAATTTGCGGTGATCCCGTTTCTTGGCCTCTTCCAACATGGTCAAATGCTCATCCAATTCTGATTTCTTCGGAAAAGTCACCCCGTAGATTCGGGTCAGCTGTTTGTTCTTTTCACTTCCCCGCCAGTAAGCACCTGCCGTCGACAACAATTTGACCGATTTGATATGGCCGGTATGCGGAATGTGGGGACCGCGGCACAAGTCTGTGAAAGCACCTTGGGTGTAGAAACTGATCTGCCCATCTTCCAAATCTTGAATGAGCTCCAGCTTGTATGGATCGCCTTTGCTGCTGAAATATTCAGTTGCCTCAAGCTTGGATACCATGCGCCGCTCAAAGGAGTTGTTTTGCTTGGCCAGCTCCATCATTTTAGCCTCAACAGCTTGAAATTCTTCTGAACTAAAATGGTGATCTCCAAAATCTATGTCGTAATAGAAACCTCGATCAATGGGAGGACCAATGCCCAATTTTACGCCAGGGAAAAGGGCTTCCAAAGCCTCAGCCAACAAGTGAGCAGAAGAATGCCAGTAGACTTGCTTGCCTTCATCGTCTTTCCAGGTCAACAACGCCAGTTCAGCATCGGTTTCGATGGGTAGATTGGCGTCTTGAACTTTACCATTGACTTTAGCAGCCAATACATTACGCGCCAACCCCTCGCTAATGGACATGGCAATGTCCATCGCAGTTGTTCCCGAATCATAGGAACGTTGAGCGCCGTCAGGAAAGGTGATTACAATTTGCATATTAACGGATCTGCAGGCAGAAGTTAAGGGGGCAAAAATACAGGAAAATAGCCATTTTTTCGCCTAGATGGCGCGGTTTTGAAGCTGCTTTTTCCGGGGGCTCACGGCGCAACTTTTCCTCTCCCAAATTTTCCATATTATCGATTCGAAAAATCAAAAAACATCTATATTTGCACTCCCATTGGCAACAACCCGATGCCAGCTTTGGTGAGGTGGGTGAGTGGCTGAAACCAGCAGTTTGCTAAACTGCCGAACGGGTAACCGTTCCGGGGGTTCGAATCCCCCCTTCACCGCCAAAGAGGAAGCAACTTCCTCCGTTAAACCCCGAAAGCCCAGTGTTTTCGGGGTTTTTGCTTTTTAGCCCTTTTCTTAAAGGCCGCCAAAAGCACCAAAA
>Ga0222714_10001714_pt1 | contig 24426 bp, 31 predicted proteins | sample C33_3DmetaG_FD_165048 | JGI IMG/M metagenome (GOLD analysis project Ga0222714, IMG submission 165048) | Estuarine water microbial communities from San Francisco Bay, California, United States - C33_3D | ecosystem: Environmental > Aquatic > Marine > Unclassified | place: USA: California...
CCTTTTGCTGAATTCTTAGAGTGATTGAGTGTAGAACACTATCATGTTCCGAATCGAATAACCGCTGAATGTCAAATACTCTGCAACCATATACAAGCTCGGTTGAATTCAATGAGGCGGCATCTAAAAGCGTGCGGATTTGATTAACCAGCTCAAGGTCTTCCGCCTGCCTAGTTTGCCAGACAGAAATTTGTACCAATCTATCCCTGCTTAGAACTTTCTTATCCCCAAGAAGTGAAGGCGGATTTGCTAGTTCGTCAGAAATTGTTATGTAGGGCATTGGTGTTTGAGGTGGAGAAATATCTCTAAATATTTTAGAGCCGACTCCAGTGAGCGAAGCTGAAACCAAAATGCTCCTAATGGCCGCAGGGATAGATACGAAGGTCGGCATCACATATCCATTTCTACGCCAACAGTTGAAGATGCATTTATCTTCATGGCTTTTCTTGTATAAGCCTTAACTAATCTTTCTTTTACTATGTCCACAGCTTTGCCTCTCATTGATAGCGCTGCTACGCGCATGAATGGGCGAGGCACAACATCTTTTGTGCCATATTCAAGTTCTTTTGCTATTGGCGATGTCGAACCAAATTCTGCTATTGCAGGATTTTGATTTGTCTTACTTACTATTCGAGAAGTAATTGATGGTAGAAGTGTTTCCCCGGGTAGTGCGGCTGGAGGTTTTCCAGGGCTTGAAGAATAACGAATTTTACCCTTATGAATATAGGGTTTATGGGTTCCGGGCTTGCTAATTAGTTCACGCACTTCATCGGCGCCAGTATCTGCAATTTCGCCAGCGGCGGCGCGCATTTCATAAATGCCAGAAAGAACTAACTGTTTAACCGCTTTTTCTACACCGACAAAGCCGGCATAAATTTTTTGAGTGTTGGTAGGTTTTTTAGCCATTCTTTAACGACCTTCTGCAAAAAGCACGAAGATGAGTTTTCGTAAAAGCTATACCCTCAACTTCATAAGTCCCATTCAGTACGCTATTCAAATTTTCTAAAACTATCAAGTCTCCATACTCGATATCTGTAGATAAAGGAAGACGTATAACAATTTTTCTTTCTTCGCCAATCTGTCCGATAGCATCAGAATTTATTTCTCGCGCTGCGTCTTGATGCACTGAGCCATAGACGCTGACATCGTCGGCTAAGACAGTCCAAATTCCCTCCGACTGATTTATGTAGTCAATAGAATTTGGATTGTGGTGTCGAACCTTAATTAGGGTTGTAGCCCCACGCATGTCTACCTAACTATCCTTCTCTTGAGCCGACTAATTATTTTTAGTTCTTGTTCAGTAAACCCTGATTCGCCTTTGTTGCCGAAAACATAATCGGTACCTTCAACATTTAATCTCTCAAGACCTTGAGCGTCAGCCAAGAATTTGCTCATCTCTCTAGCGCTTGCCGTAAAAAGAACCCTTTCCAGCACCACTGAGTCCGAGTCGTAAACACCAGCTGTGTAGGTAACCAAAGCTATGTAACCTTGTCCGGCAATTCTGACATTGTCAATTCCCCATGGGTAAATATCAAAATCACTAATTACTTGATTAACCATTTGGTTATTCATCCCCACACTAAACGCGGTAACGCTGCGTACTGGTGAATTACGCAAAAAGATTTGGCGTTGCCCTATCTCGAGCATGTGCTTTTCATTAGTGAAGACCTGAGCGTACAATGGCTTGTTGAGGTAGTAAGATAGCTCATTTTCCAGCGTCATTAAAATAATTGACGCGGCTTCCTGCTGGGTATCCGTAAAAGTTTTACCCATAAAGCGCTCAAGGTCGGTGTAATTCAAAATCGCCATATTGCGATAATACACTAAAACAAAAAAATTAGTTCTAGGCGTTAAATTTTGACGCAGCACTAAAGGCTGATGCCCACAAATGGCCAATAATTAAGGCCAATTCATCATCTATACAGCCAATAAATTTGGCGGTCAATAATGATTTTTATTTAGTTTCGATGTTAAACAAATCGGAAGAAGCGATTGGAAGTATTTTGTACTTCTTTGCTTGCTCGATGCTGATGCGCTCGCCTTTTCTTGCTACCTTGACGAGCTCACCATTGACTTGTTCAAAAATATCTTTTGGTGATACTACTTGCATGATTTATTCACTATATCAAAAGAACCGGGTAATAGCAAAAGCCCCACGCTTTTCCTATTGCTAGGGGCGTGGGGCTAAAGCTTTATTAATTAATCGCTATTAAGGAGCGGCTGGAGCCTCGTTAAGAGTTACCTCAACGAACGACTCTGGGCGCTTAACAGCAAGAGCAATGCGCTCTTCGGCCAAAACGGCTACTGCGTTTCGTACGAAGAAATCACTGTGCTGCTCAGCAACACGGATTGTGCCTTCCATGCGGTCGTACAGTGTTGCACCAACGCCGAAGGAGCCAATCAAGACTTTGCCTTCAGTGATTGCTGGTGTGCTGACGATTGGCAAGCGCCACAAACGTGCTTCTGCACCGATTGATACCGACATAACCATGATGTGACGGTTCTGTTCATCCTTGGTCAGTTCGATGTCTTCCATGTCGTTCGGGTGCATAATGATGCCTGTTGGCTCATAGTATGCAAGGAGCGACTTGGTGATACCGCGACGGATTGCGTCGATGCGGCTGTCACCAACTGCGCCTGCCGACCAGTTGAGGGTTTGGACGCCCGATACGTTACGGATACCGGTCAGGTTTGAGCCCGAGCCGTTACCGTTAAGAATCTGGTCATCTTCCGTCAAGCGAAGGCCGTAAAGCAATTCGTTGTCGATGATTCCACGCAATGTTGGCTCGTCTTCGAGAACGTTGCGGTGAGCAACTTCGAAGTGAGCAATTGTGCGTACTGGAGCCTGTACACCAACAACAGTCATTGACGACTGTGGCTTTGATGTAAATACTTCTGGTGTGCCTGAGCGCTCAGAAACAGTAGCAGCATTGTTTGTAAAACCGCTTACACGGAAGTACTCAATCATGTTGCTATTTGTTTGCTGTACGTTGAACAAGTCACGTACTCGCGAAACGCGCTTTGCGCGGTCTACGATGCCTTCGCGTTGCGGTGTACCGAAATCACCAGGAGTACCTGATGGCAATGCGGTGAACACGTCCTTGGCTTGGAATGGAGCCTGCATGGTGTAACCATTGCGGCCATTGCCAATTGCCTTGAACTCATCTGAATCGATGAAGCGCTGACCAATTGACTTGCGTGAGTCACTGGACGAGAAGTCAACTTTGCTGGTCTGTGCTGGAGCTACTGAACCAGTTGCCCAACTCTTGACTTCGCTAAGTCCTTCAAGTGCTTCGATTTCTGCGCGAATCTCTCGTGCTTTCGCAAGATTCGAGCGGAATGCTTCTACGTGCTTTACTTCTGCTTGAACTTCTGAAGCACCCTCTTCGCGATTGCTCTCGACGTGCATGACAATTGAGTCATTCTCGGCGATTACGTTCTTGAGGGCACCTTTAAGTTCCTTCAATCGGCTGTCATAAGCCATGTTATTAACTCCTTTAGAGTATTTTTGTTTATAGGAAGGGACACAAGGTAAGCACCTCGTATTGATAATTATGGTCTAAGTAAAATCTTCTGTCAAGCAGGGGCTAATAGATTTACCAGCTTCTTTTTTTAACTCTCATCCTCATCGCCGTCGTCATCTATGAACGCCTGAAAAAATTGCTCCCAGGTGATGTCGTTGGGTCGACGCGCATCCGTAATGAGTCCGCCCCTAAATGCGACCGTTGGACCAGGAGAGACTGCCCGCAATACAGAAATAACCTTTTCAAGTACGGCGCATGCTATGAATGGCGGAACCGAGCCTAAATCAACGCGAATCGGTTCATTTATGTCATCGTAAGATATTGAAACAGTTATAACCGGGAATTTAAGGTCGTTCTCTTGGAAGAACGGTTCGCCGCTATCCATCCTATTCGTCAGCTGAGAATAGTTCGCCGCGGAAAATAGTTTCACCGTTAAAGATAGGGACCATCTCAAGCTGGAACTTGCTATTGCCTTCCTTGTAGGTTACGACAGCCATGCCTTGTTGCCAGTTCTCCGTTGCATTTATCGGTCTACCAAACGAGTCGGTCGACCCCTTAACGGAAGGAACAGCACCATCGGTCCTGCATAAACAGCCAGGCGATGCCGCAAACCATGTTTTTGCACCATCAAAAGTTCTGCGGGTGATGTAGGTCTGTTCAATTCTATGAATATGACCATGGATAATTGAGATTCTTTCAGAGTCAACTACTGCCTTAGTAGTTGAACCGTTAGACCTAACTTTGTCACCGTGTACGCAGGCCAAGTTTTCATTTAGGTAAAAAATGCCGGCCGGATATCCGTCAACATACTCAACATCAATACTGTCAAGACGCAATAAAAACGGCACGCTCATTACAGGCCATTCTTCTGGAGCTTCGGCTCTCTTCAAATGTAAAGCGGCAGCAGCATTTTTCAGAATTGATTTCTGGATACGCCTATCATGATTGCCCTCAAGTAAAACTATTTTGGCGTCTGGAGCGTTAGCCCTTTGTTCACAAAGAAATTTATAACCTCTATCAATTGAGGCTTGGGTTGTCCTTGCGAACATTGGCTCTTGCTCAAATCTTCCAAATTCTGGAAAATCCAAGAAGTCGCCCAAATTAACAACCACGTCAGGGTTTAAATATCTAACCAACTTAAGCGCAAGGTTCATTGCCTTTTCGTCGTGAAATGGGTCTAGCGTCCCATCTTCATACAGACGAAAACCGATTTGTGGGTCTGGCAAAATTACTGCAGTTTTAAATTCAGTCTTGACACTTTTTGTTTTGGGAAAAGATTTGATGTTGATTGGCTGTGCTTGCTGTACAACAGGCCAAGCCGGTCCTTCATGCCACTTTGGGTGAATTGCTATCGACATTCCACCTAGGTCATGAATCTGGGCGGTACCATCTTCATCTTTTGTCAAACCTTGCCACTCAGAAATTTTGACTTTACTTACTGAGCCAATGTCGTCGATTGGAATTCCAGAACGCTCTAATAGTTCTGTAATTTTGTTTAACTTTGATTTTTGTATCTCGGAATTTAAATCTTCTTTAAGGCTCACGTTACTCCCCCATCATTGTGACGTTAATAATTTTTACACCGTTATTTCTGCGCCAATGCAATATGGCTGATTTGCCACATTGAATATCTTTCTTTTTCAAAACCCTCTCAATTAGGCGGGTTGGGATTTCTGGATTCTTTAAAACGCTTATTAAATATTCTCTATCTTCTTTACTTAATTTTTCTAATAGTGAATCCATCTTGGTTGATTTTGCGCGTGACAGTTCAGCATTAAATTCATCTTTTAGTTTCATCGGTCCTCCACGGTCCACCCGTGGAGTCAAGTATAGGACAGATTAAAGGTCTATTGTGCGATTTCTTTGAGGAGCTGATGGAATTCTTTTAGCTCCGAGTATGAAATCGAGAAATTCTCAACAGCTGGAGCAGCAACTTCTTCTGTGGTTTCAACTGCTTCAACCGCTTCTTCTGCTTTGACCTCAGCCTCAACAACAGCTTCAGCAACTTGCTCTTCAGCTGCAACGACTTCCTCAGCTGCAACGACTTCCTCAGCTGCAACTTCTGCAACTGGCGCTTCTTTTACGTCTTCCACAAGTTCATCTGTTGATGCTTTAACATCAATGACTTCTTCCGTTGCAGCAACTTCGGCTTCAACTACTTCCTGGGATGGACTCAATTGCTTCAAGGCCTCGCTGAGTTGCTTGGCAACAAGTTCACTAATTTTTGCTTCAAGTTCAGCGCTAATTGTATCCATCGAATTCTCCTCGTCTTGAGTCACATTATTATAGTCTGCTTTTTCTTCCTGTGCAGCTAAGCTATAGTCCGATTGGATATCGCCGGTAGCCGAAATTTCAGCATAGCCCAAAAGAATGAGCTCATCTAATTTATTGTCCTCATTATCCAGGAGTTCAATAAGGGCGTCATCATCATTTGCCTCAACAACTAGACCTTTATAAAGGGTCCCACTGTCTTCCCATTCAACCTTAACCCCAATGTCAATAAGGCTTTTGCGGCTAAAATAGCTATTTTCGTGGCTCATACTTACCTCGTTGATGGGTTCGGTTATTAATCCCTTATATAACATTAGCGCATCCACGTCCTCATCTGATTTAAGTTCCGGAGTTGGCATATCTGCATCGGCATAATGGGCGGCTAAGTGCCTATAAACGCCTTCGCGGGCAGCACCCCTAAGAACTGTCCCAGACCGACCACCGTTCAAAACAGCTATGGCTGAGGACAAAGCCCTGAACGAAGCCGCCCCAGGCTTGCCATCAGAATCAACAAAATGATGAATAAAGCTGTAGTGGGTCTTTCTGTCGCCATCAGTGTTTGGCGTTTGATAAGTAAAAATGTCGTCGTAATACGAAATCGAGGAAGGCGATGTGATGTTCTTGTATTGGGCTGTTCTGTCCCAAGGAGAATCCATGTTGATTTCGGTCTTGTGGGTTGAGACAGCCCGACCATTTGGGCCAGATTTTTTTAATTCAAGATTATCTGTTGTCTCTTTTTCCATATTAAGCAATTTCTTTCGTCAATGGAGTTTTGATAATACCATTTTTAATCATCAAATTATCCACATATGAATCCGACTTTAGTGTCGGTGGCTTAGTACCAAAATCTCTGTAGTGGCGAGCCAGGTGTCTGTACACAGCTTTTCTATCTTCACCGCGTAAAGTTGTGCCGGTTCTTCCGCCGTTTAACACGGACATTTGAACTCTAAGTTCAGACATGGCTGCAGCTCCTGCGCGCCCATCTTTTGATACGAAATGATGAATGAACGTGTAATGAGTCTTTCGGTCGCCTTCTGTATTTGGATATTGATAGGCAAAAATCTTGCTGTAGTAATCTTTGTCTGCTGGTGAACGAACAGAAAGAATCGCTTGACGATTTAGATTTTCTGAATCCGAAACAGCCGATGAATGACTTGGAATTGGTCCGCCGCTTGCCTTGACTTCATTATCTTTTTTGTCAAGCTCTTTTACGGTTGCTGATTTTTCAGATATGAGTTCTTCTTTGATAATCCAAAGTTTGCAAATTGCTTCTGGTTCAATTTCACCATCAACAATTTCGCAACGCTTTCCACCCTGGAAGAAAGCGCAGTTCATACACATCAGACCTTTTTCCTTGAATGGGTTTGTTTCCGCAGATGCGTAATGCGCTCCATCAGGGCCAGCGGTCTGGTCCCACTTACCAAACTCTTCAGCCATTGTTTCAAATAGGTCGTACATGGTGAACTGACGAGGAGTTAAGCCACTCTCTTCTTGCTCTGCGATTCCCTCAATCATCTCATCTTGATGAGGCACTAAATCCTCTTGTTTGCTGCCTTGTGTCTCTGCTGCATAAAGAGCTGCCATATGACTGCGAGCCTCAGCGAGGGTTTGATGGCACCCACCAGGAACTGGTGTGCTTTCGCCCTCTTTAATAACTGCGTATCCGCTACACCCATTGGCGTTGCTTGAAATACGGTATGGCTTACCTTCATCTGTTCGGCGGCGGCGGCGTGGTTGACGACCAACAACACCCGGACGTTCTGGTGTCCCAAACGAACCAGGATTGCCTTCGGGCATGTCGGTGTAAATATCTTTCTTGAGGCCGTCCTCTTCTTCGTCTTCATCTTCGTCACTCATATCCGGCTTGTCAATCAGTCTGAGAGTAGAAAATCTATGACCTACCAAAACGTCTGTTCGAGAAAACGACATTCCCTCATTACGATAAATACGAATTAGCGCGGCTGGATTTTCTGGCGTGCCAGTGATTTCGAAATCACTATCCGGAACATTGATAACTCCGTTGCGCACAATGCGTTCGATTTTGCCGGTCGCTCTGCCTCCCGAAGAATTCCAAGAAACAAAATCCCCAACCTCTAACTCATCTGGTTCTGCCTTGCTTTCATCTCTGCTGTTCATCGCATCAACAAGCTTCTGGGACCAGCGTCGTCCTTCATCTCCACCCCATAGTTTCCAAGCTATAAGCCCAGCTCCTGGATAGCCATCAGCTCCAGGTCTACTATTTGCCGGTGTGCGAAGGTCTACTTCGTGGCGCGGGAAATAACGTGCGATATGACGTGCTTTTTCCGGGGAAACAGTTGCGTTATTAATTAAATAATTGGCTGTGTTCTTCCCTACTGATGTACCGCCGCGATTAAATTCTTTAGACCAGTCAAGTCCAATTTGTGCTTGCTTCTTGACACCTGATGGTATTTTGAAATTAATATCTGAGTAACGCCCAACCTTGCCCTCTGAAACTATTGTTTCTTCATTATTTTCAATTTCTTCAGCGTCATCTTTCACGCTAAGAGTTCTTGTGTTTGGTGCAGCACCAAAAAGAACAGGAGAGTACTCGTAAAGTTCTAGTGTTTTGATGTAGCGAATTCCGCTTTTTTCATCAACTCTTGATTTGCCCTCTGGAACAGAATACCCGATTGACCATTCTTGCTCTTCAGCAAAGAATTGAACGTCATTGAAAGCGTCCCTACCGCGACTTGTATTTAGATTGAATTGCATTTTTACCAAAAGGGCACCTGCATTTTTTTGACGCAAATCTTCGGGGAGCCTTGGGTCATTTGGCATCAATTCTTCGACCTTAAGAGTCTTAGCAACAGGGATATTTGTATCGTGCGACCAAACGCCTTTTGGGTTTCTCTTCCGTAACGTATTTTTATATGCGCCCGGCTCAATGATGTCATTAACTGAGTCAACAATATTGGTCACGGAAACGATTGCTTCAACAACCCCGTCAACACTGTCAACATTTCTAATTTCCGAAACTGATACGTTTTTATGTTCCACGGCTACCTCGCGCTAGAAAATACCACAAATATAGGCAGATGTGTGAACGTCTAGTTCGACTAGACAAAAAAGTATAGATTAGATAAACGAAAGAGTGCATCGGCAGTTAATTACCGATGTGCTGTCGTTTTCAAAATCTCCAGGGAAGCTAACGCTTTTACCGTTTACATCAAAAACTTCGTCAATACCAACGGTTGAGTTAGCAACAACTTGATGCTCCTCCCTGCCGTGTTCCTCGTCTAAATGTACCCATGTTTTTTTGGTAAAGCCCAACTGCTTGGCTGCCCAAAGCAAACCAGCGTTAAAAGCCCCGCCGACTTCTGTCTTGACTATTAATTTCATTCTTTTAGTAAATGAAGCCGACATCCATTCATCGATTGAATTCACAAACGATTGATGGGGCTTGCCTTTGTGGTCATCAATAATCTTTTGAATGTTTTTGGCTGTTGTTTGATTTACAACCAAAATATGATTTGCACGATTTTCAATCAAATCCGTAATTTGTTTTTCGCCTAAATCGAGCTTGTCAATTGATTGCCCGGCAATTTCAATTGCGCCATCAAGGAATGTTGCAGAAATCCATGTTTTTGCATCCGCCTTCAATTGCGCATCCCAAATTTTGATATCCAAAACATCATCTACTGATACCGCTTCGCCCGATTCCCACTTCTCTTTCATTTTCTTAGACGAGCTCTTTTCGTGAGTCACCCTTTGTTGGCGTTTAAAAAATGAACCAATCTGCAAAGTAACACTTGCTTCTAAACGCTCCAATTGTCTCGCTCGCCTATTGATTCCAGAATCCTCAACCTTTACACTTTCGATTTCGTGTGAAAGCGGAGTTAGGGCTGGGGAATAAACGGCACGCGGGCTTGGGTCGTTGCTGTCTGTCGAAACTCGCCCTTGAGTCGGAGTGTTAACGCCATTTGGGGCGCTCGGTACAGTTGGGTCCTCTTGTCCATTTGGCCTCTGGCCCGGTCTTTGATTTGGGTTCAGCAATCCTGCACCGTCACCCGACATCATCACTGGTGAAAGATTTGTTGGGATTAGCAGCTCGTCAATACCAACGGCCTCACGACCTGTCAGGTTTCTATATTCATCAATACTGATAGCACCCTGCTTGAGTTCCTCTAAGTGGAACTTTGAGCGCTCTCTGTCGTCGCGACTAAGAATCGCCACAGAGGACAAGTCGAAGGCGAAGTATGTGCTTGGGTCTGTATCTAAAACATCAAACGCTCTTTCTAGGAGCGTCAGGTGCGGCCGCATAGTTTCTCGCCAAAAAACCTCAAGCTCAACATCAGCATTGGCAAATGTCCTGTTTGCAGCATTGCCCAAAACCGATTCTGGTACACCAAAAGCTAAAAGGATTTCTTCTTTATTATCTTTTCTAGCTTCCGAATATTGAGAATCCCTTTGATTTGTGGCTGTATCAATAAAATCAGCATCTTCGGCCGAAATAACAGTCATTCGTCCTGCACCGCCAATGTTTGAACCAGTTGAGCCCTTAAAGCGGCGAGCTATTTCTTCTGATTGCTCGTCCTCTAACTCGCCTTTGATAACAAGCAAACCACCTGGTCGCGCATCGTTAATAATGAAGTTACGGTTAAAAACTCTTGCGTAGTAGTCGTACTCAATTGCTAAACCAGCCGATTCAAGTGGGGTCTGGCCTTTGTATGGGTCAATTGGATGTGGGACCCTAATCCAAATCATACTTTGTGGGTCAATAACTTTCTTTGGTTGATTTGGGTATTCAATTGAATAGCCCGAAACAAAAGTCTTCATGTCCGGAATTGGAAAGACATATTGCGGCTGATGTAGATAAAGACCAGTTGTATCTCCAAGTCTGTTTCTCAAAATCTCTACATACGCGCCTTTGCGCGAAAGCAGTATCTGAGAAGAAAGCATAAATCTAAAAGTAAAGGCATCTTGATTTTCATTTGCCTTACGATTCAGAACTTCAAGAATTGGATTGTCCCACTTGAATTCTCCAGTTCTCCAATCGCCAACACGCATTCCGACTGGCAGACTTGCAGAGTTTGACGCTATTGCGTAAACGGCTTTGTAAACCCAAACAACCCTGTCAAGAGCTTGACTAATGCCTCGCTCAACATCCCAGCCATCTTTGTATGGAGTATTGGGTCTGCTGTACCCAGAAGGCTGGTAGTAGTTTTTCTTTTCCGACACGTTGGAAAAGCCATTTTGGGTGTGGGTGGTAAAAGACCTAAGGAATGGCATGTTTAATTCCCGTTAGTAAAGCCGAGGAGCAAACCCGAACCTATTAAAGCGGCGCTAAGTACAAAAAATCCAACTTCCGGAGAAATTAAAAAAGCACCGACACACATTGAATAGCAGCCAGAAATAAAAGAAGCAAATGCAATCCGCTCTCTAAGGCTCAAAGATAAGGTTTTGCCCGCAAAAAAAATGCCTACTGCCGCCAAAAGTGTAATTATTCCATAAGCTAAAATCATTTAGAGCCCTTGACGTAATCAGACGACAAAAATTTCATAGTTGTAAAACTATAGCAACAGGAAAGCCTTACCCTAAGATAAGGTCTTTCCCGTTGCTATAGAAAAATTAGATTAGAACGGTTCTTCTTCGAAAGCACCAACACTGGCAAGTGCCGTCTGGCGTGTTTGTCCAGACTTTCCAGCTGGTGTTGCACCTAGGACCTTAGTAATCCCAGATACTTGAGCTTTCCTGAGTGATGGACCGCAATCTTCAGCAATCAAAACAACTTTTGAATGCTTCTGACCATCTTTTTCCCAAGTCTGTTGCTCTAAGCGGCCAGTAACAATGACCTTTGAGCCTTTCTTGAGGCTTGCTGCAATATTTTCTGCAAGCTCGCTCCATGCTGTTACATCAAAAAAGGATGTTTGTTCTTCCCAAGCATCTTCTTTGTTCTTCCAGCTTCTGTTTACCGCAACACTCATATTGGTAAGAGTTGCTCCTGATTTCATTGTCTTCGTTTCTGGGTCTTTTGTTAAATTCCCAATTATCGTTACCTGTGAACTCATTTTATTCTCCTGTATTCGTTGATGTTTCCTGTTTATTGTTTCTCATTTCAAGTAAGAACCAATCTTCAATCCACATTATAGCAATAATTGCGTAACCGCAAATATCCAACCATGTGTCATCAATTGGCTCAAACAGCACTGGCCCACCATGTCGCTGGAGATTCTTTAAGCGCTCCAACTTATCATTTAGGCGAATTGTGATACCGGGGATACCAAAACGCTTAATATTCCCGTGACCATACATCTTTTGCTTACCGATTACCACTTCTCTTACAATCTTGCTTGCTTTCTTTGGCGAAATATCTTTTTGATAGGCATAGCCACAAAGAGCAGCGATTGCAATATCAAAAAATTGTTCTTGTAAAATTTCATTATCTGCTTGGGAATCTGAAGAAAACACCGACTCAACAATGTCTTCAAACTCTTCAAAAATTACTTTTTGGCAGGCACTGCTATCCATCATTGATGCGAACTCGTGTGAGCCGGTCATGTCATTGATTGAACGCGTAACTATCTCAGCCGCTGTCTCCCAATCTTTTGGCTGGACCTTATTTTTCATAATGCACCTTTGTATGTCATGGGAGCAAGCATAGCTGTTTTAGAGTGCCTGGCCTCCCATTCAAAAACTCGACGAAGAGAAAGAAACATTTCAAAAATATCATCGTCAATTCTTAGTGGTTGGAAGGACCAATTATCTGGCCTAATCCAAAGAGCGGCGGCGCCATCAATATGTGGAATAGCAATTTCCTTATCGCCATCAAACATTACATCAGCCCTTGCGTATGCCGCTAGCTGTAAAGCAACTTTGGGGCTGATACCTGAGCGGGTGGTTTTGAAATCCAAAATCATTGTTTTCTTATTGATTCGCGCGATTGCATCAAATGAACCAGCATACAAATGAGTTAATGAAAAGACTGACTTTTCGACATGCAACCATTCGGGTTCAAAGCGATTACAGAAAATGTCAAATCTTTCAATAAAAGGAGCGAGGTCTGCATCGAAAGGACGAGTCGGGTCAATGATTCTGTTTTCAAAAGCTTCGTGGACTCGTGTGCCGATATCTGCCGCTTTATCCAACTCTCTTGATGCAGCATTTTTTAGCCATTCAATTGCTTTGTTGGAATTGCCTGATGCCGCTAATTCATTAATGTAATCCAGATTGGCCATAGCGGCTTGTGCTGTCATCTTGCTATTCCATGCCCTCAAGAATGGCGATGGGAGCATGTCTAAAACTGAAGTCACCGATGGCGCTGTTACGTTTTTTAAATTTGGGTGCTCATAATAACGATGGTTGTTGACTTGATAAGTCTTAATCTTCGGATTGGTCATTTTGTTCTTTCTTTGTTTTTGTAATTAAGCCTGTTGATTTAGTTTGTTGTATTCCGACCAGTCGGTTTGCAATTTATAAGAACATTCAACAACCTCTGGTGGAGCATCTCTTTCGTACAACTCTAAGCCAAAACCAAGAACAATAAACCTTGGCGTTGGATATTTCATCGTTAAAGTTTTTTTATTGTAACTACCGCCAACTAATTTTATTTCAGCTTTGTCTATGGTTGTTGGCTTGCGCTGGGCCATTCTATTTAACGTTAATTACTTGACTTCTTATGAATTCGCCAACGCTCACGCGATTCTTTTTTGCTATTTGTTTAATTTGAGCGACTTGTTTTTTTGTAAAGCGTACAGTTATTCTTTCGTCCCCGTTTGCTTTACCTGTCTTATCCACTTTCCTGGGCTGAGCCATTATTTTGATTCCTTTAATTTATTTAATACATTTTCAATGCTTTCAACCGATTCGTTGTAATCATCAACAAAAGTTTTATCTAAGACAATAGATTCTGTTTCTGGGTCAACTGAAAGCATTTCTGAAAGCATTTTTAATTTATTAAGCGGGTTGGTGATTTCCGTAAGAAAAGAATTTATGACCTTTTCGTAGTGGTCCAACTGTTCGCGTTGCGGGTTTGCTGACTCTTGAGCGAACATAACCGGTACATCATTCCCACCAAGAGCTCCTGCGTAAATGACGAACGATTCGTCTGGGTTGCCAATGCTAAATCCTGAAATTTTTGACATGTAATCTCCTTTGCTTTATCTTATCAGACCTATATGAGTTGCGTTGATTTATGAATCATAATCTTTGTTGTAAATCATGTCCATGACCTCACTGGGCTCAAGCAAAAATCCTTTAGCGGGGTTATCGCTATTCTCGGCGAAAACAACTTTTGCGCTTTCAGTAAATCTATCTTTGTTTTTTCTTAAATAAGATTTAAGTCTTTTGACTGACACTATTACGAATGATTCGTTTAGCGAATAGACGTATAGCCACCAGTCAGCTGTGGTTACATTAATCCCGCTATTTTTCCACTTTACAGAACCATCTAAATTCCTTGCTCTTTGAGGATTTTGCTGGGTTTCAACAACCATTCTTCCGTTCCTGTATCTATCGGTCTTGACCTCGGCGGAACCCTGAATTACCTGTTCGTAAAATGACTTTATAAATTGCTCGCCATCTTCTCCGTATTTCAAATCGTTTTTGAAATTAAACGAATTCGATGGGATGTCAAATCTATTCTCGTAAACCAATAGCTACCTCTTCATCGGCTTTATTGGAACATATTTGTACCAAACTAATTTGCCTTTAATTCTCTTACAGACGAAATTGACTTTATTTGTTCTTTTACGCAAACCAATCTTCTTGCAAGACCGCAATGGTTTGGTCGGTTTAACTGGTGAGGAAGAAACGCCCAGGGGTGTAGAAAGTATTGGAACCGAGGGCGCAACTGTAATCAGCGGTTGGATAGTTGTGGTTGTGGTGGGCATAGCAACTGTTGTGGTCGTTGTAGTAGTTGTTGGCTCACTACTCCCGCCACCTCCGCCGCCGCCACCGCCACCACCACCGCCACCGCCGCCGGTGCTAGTTCCGCCACCAATTGGTTTTGGGATTGTCGTAGTACTGGTGGTTGTGGTCGTAGTAGGGATGGTTGTAGTGCTTGTGGTTGTAGTCGTTGTCGCAGGAATCGTGGTTGTGGTCGCCGGAACAGTAGTTGTAGTTGTACTCGTCGTACTGGTCGTCGTTGGGGCCAAAGTGGTTGTTGTAGAAGTCGTCGTTGGGGCAATAGTTGTCGTTGGGGCAACTGTCGTTGTGGTGACTTCTGGGACCGTAGTCGTAGTTGTTGGAGCGATGGTTGTCGTTGGTGCAACAGTGGTGGTGGTTGTCGTTTCAGAATTTTGTGTTAGCGGGATTGTTGTGGTGGTGGATGTAGTAGAAGTAGAAGTAGAAGTAGTAGTCGTAGTGGTCGTGGTAGTCGTTGTAGTTGACGATGCTGGACCAGACGAACCATTAAAAAGCTGTATGTTTGGCGAACCTGTTTCTACCGCATTTATAACTCCAGATGTCGCCATGTCAAGTATTGACTGAGCAATAACAGAATGGCTTGCCGAAGGATTTGTTTCTAGTAATAAAGCAGCAACACCAGCAACATGTGGCGACGCCATTGAAGTCCCACTAGAACTTCTAACTGCATTACTTGCTCCGACCCACGCTGATTCAATTGATGAGCCAGGAGCAAAAATATCTAGGCATGAACCAAAATTAGAAAATCCAGACTTTTCATTTGCGCTGGTTATTGAGCCAACCGTAAGCACAAGCGGCTCGGAGGCTGGAGAGTAATTACAAGCGTTAGCGTTTGCATTACCAGCAGCAACAACAACTGTTATGCCATCTTCTATTGCGCTTCTAACCGCATCGTTAAGACTTGTTGAGGATGTAACGACCAAACTCAAATTCATTACGGCTGGTGTCCCCGAAGAATGATTTGCTATCACCCAGTTGATTCCACTGATAACACCCGAGACACTTCCAGACCCTCTGCAATTCAGGACTCTTACTGGAGTAATCGTCACATCTTTGGCTACTCCATATTTTGTCCCACCCAAAGTTGCAGACACATGACTTCCGTGCCCATTGCAGTCTTCGGTCCCGTATGTATCAGCAACAATGTTGTAGCCATCATTGATTCTGCCCGAGTATTCTTCGTGCCCTGAATTTATTCCAGTGTCAACCACGTATGCAGTAACACCATTACCCGTTGTGTCGTAGGAATAAATCCCATCTCGGGTCAAACTGCGTTGGTCTATTCTGTCAAGATTCCACAATGTGAAAGCTCCAGAACTATCAAGAAGAGATTGTTCGCCAGCCAAAAATACTTCTTCGTCTTCTTCTACATATTTGACCTGCTCGTCTTCTTGCAATTTTTCAACATCCGAAGCTGTGAGCTCTGCCACAAATCCATTGGTGGCCAAATTGAATACTCGTAAAACGTTCATGCCGGTTTTTTGTAAATCTAAAACAAACTCTTGGACAAGCACGTCATCTTCAAGAGTGACGATGTAAGTCTTAACCTCTGACAAATCTGTGGATAACTTTGCTGAAAAATTTGAACTTTGTCCCAGGTCGTATGCTAAAGTTTTTTCACCTACAGAAGGCAGGGCGAGGGCAAAAACCAAAAAAATAAACTTAATAGGTTTTGTATTCATTGAGTTCTCCTTATGGGGATAATCAATTATAGGGTCTCAGCCCCAAAAACCAACATTCGATTACGTCAACTAGACAAGTGACTCGAACTAAATTTGAGAAACTTTTAAAACCAACAAAACGCCAGAAAGGCTGAATATGACACTATTAGACCAATCCTTCGTCGATTCTTACGCAAACAAGAAGGCCCCTTGGGGTTTTAATGGCCTGGGCGAAATTGTGTTCTTGCGCACCTACAGCCGTAAAAAAGAAAACAACGAAAATGAAACTTGGGTCGAAACCCTCCAGCGAGTAATCAATGGCGCGCACGAAATAGGTGTTGAGTACACAAAAGAAGAAGTTGAAAAACTTTTTGACCACTGCTTTAACCTTCGATGCTCGTTCTCGGGTAGGGCAATGTGGCAACTCGGGACACCGCTTGTCAAGAAGTTTGGAGCGTCATCTCTCAACAACTGCTACTTCACCAACATTGAAAAAATTGAAGACTTTGAACTGCTTTTTGAATACTTAATGCTTGGTGGTGGAGTTGGGTTTTCGGTTGAGCGCTCTAAAATCCATGACTTGCCCAAGGTTCGAAGTGGCGTAGTTGTTACTCATGAAAAAACCAATGATGCCGATTTAATTGTTGCCGACTCCCGACAGGGCTGGAACAGACTACTTCACGCAGTACTTAAGTCTTACTTTTATACCGGCAAATCATTTAGTTACTCAACTGTTTTAGTCCGTGAGTATGGTGCAGCTTTGAAAACTTTTGGTGGTACAGCATCCGGACCGGGAGCGTTAATTGATGGCATCAAAGACATTTGCGAAGTTATGGATAATCGGGTCGGCAAAAAACTTCGCTCGGTGGATGTATTGGATATTTGCAACATCATAGGACGAATTGTTGTTTCTGGTTCTTCGCGAAGAAGTGCTCAAATTGCAATGGGCGACCCAGATGACGTTCTCTTCTTGCGAGCAAAGAACTGGTCTTCAGGTAATGTCCCTGCATGGCGAGCCAATTCAAATAACAGTATTTACGCTGACTCGTTTGAAGAAATCCAACAAGAGCTTTGGAGAGGTTATGACGGCTCTGGCGAACCATACGGTCTATTGAACCGCAGACTCGCTAGGAAAGTGGGACGCCTCGGCGAAACCAAAGTTGATAACTCGATTGAGGGCTTTAACCCATGCGCTGAAATTGCTTTGGCCGATGGTGAGTCCTGCAATTTGTCAACAATCTTTTTGCCGAACGTGGAGTCACTGGAGCAAATGAAGGAAATCTCATACTTGCTTTATAAGACTCAAAAGCAAATCACTCGCATGAATTATTCATACCAAAAGACAACAGACATAGTCAGCAAAAATTCCAGAATCGGTCAATCCATAACTGGAATCCTGCAGAGCTCGCCAGAACAAATTGAGTGGCTCGATGATGCCTATAAGTACCTAGAAAATCTTGATACTGAATATTCAAAAGCTAAAAACTGGCCGAAGTCAGTAAGACTTACAACTGTTCAACCATCAGGGACTCTTTCACTACTGCCTGGAGTCACCCCTGGGGTACACCCAGCTTTTGCCCCTTACTATGTGCGACGTGTTCGGTTTGGTTCTTCAGACCCGCTAGTTGAAGCGTGTAGGAAGCGTGGCTATAAAACTCAGTGGGATATTGGTCTTGACGGACGAGAAGACCACACGAGATTAGTGGTCGACTTCCCATGTAAATCGCCAGAAGGTTCGACTCTCGCCAAGGACATGACCGCCGTACAGCAACTTGAATGGGTCAAGAAGATGCAAACTGTCTGGGCAGATAATGCCGTATCGGTGACCGTGTACTACCGCAAGGAAGAGCTTGACTCAATCAAGGAATGGCTGTCGAAGAATTATGACAAGAGCGTCAAGTCAGTTTCTTTCTTGTTGCACGCGGAGCACAACTTCGTCTTGCCCCCATACGAGGAAATAACCAAGGAAGAATACGAAAAGATGGCTTCAAAAATTGACCAGTCCATCCCGTTGATTCAAAAATCTTTTGAGGGTGAAATCCTTATGGATGATTGCGCTACTGGGGCTTGTCCAATTAAATAATGTTATACTTGAGCAATGCTCAAGGAACAACGACACGATAGCGAAGATGACATCCATGAGGTTTTGCGCTGTCTGCGAAACAGGGTTGTTGAATTAGAGAGCGCTCTTGATGCCATGCGAGGCGAGCTTCGCGTAGCCCAGCAAGAACGATGGGCTAGAGATAACTAAATACTTTAGTCGACCTCAATAAAAATACATTCGCCTGGGCAGTCCTCAGCAGCTTCAACGACCGCGTCAGTCAGACTGTCTGGAAATGAAGCCAGACCAGCCGCGCCCTCTGGGTTGCCCCTCAGTTTTGAAAATACTTTCCCATTCTCTTGGACGTAAGCCAGACCATCCTCGAGCATGATGAAAACATCCGGGGCTACCTCTGCGCACAGACCATCTCCAGTGCATAAATCTTGGTCAATCCAAACTTTCATTGCTGGCTATCCGGTATACCATCGCCATCTTTGTCTTCGGGGTTTCGACCAGTCGAAATCATTAGGCCAGCCAGCGTGCCGGTAATAAAGGTAGCAACGCTTGAGAGAACTCCAAAAAACATTTTGTCGTTTTCTGCTTGAGCGCCAATTGGTTGAGCTACAAATACGAGCGCCCAAAGAACGCCAATTGTTGTGATTGCCAGCACAAAACCCAATACGCAACCAATAACAAATTTAAGTCGGGCGTCAAGTTCTGCTGGTGTCATTCGTTGTTTCATGGCGCCACTGTCTCCTCTGTTAGAATTGTTTCTATTGTGACTTCTACGGTTGTTTCTGTTGGGTCCCAACCAAGCAAGGTTTTTGTGCAGCTTCCATCTACTTCGCATATTGGCGGCTCACATTCTTTAGCTCCCCAATTTTCTGGGTCTTGACATGAATACCTATAGCTACCGTCGTAACCACAGGACGTTAGTAGGAAAATCAAAATTGCTAACCAAATAATCATTAAAAAATAAAAAAATTTGCTTCTGGCAAAATAAATCATTTAGCACCAGCTCCCTCTAACTCAATTCCTTCAATCTTGTCCAAGTAAGCCTGAACCTCTGCACGACTCATACCCTCATTGAAAAGAGCCCATTCAAAAGCTTCGCGACCTTCTCCGGTTGCGCCAAGAACAATAGAGGCATATAGCGTTTCCGCTATATCGCGCCAATTGTTTTTTTCTGTTTTTTCAGACATGGGTTTTCTCCTATGGCAATTATCCCATAGGAGTAAAAAAAATTGTCTTAAGCTAAAAACTAAAGCTTATTTATCCCAGACGTTCCAGTTCCCTAGACCGCTTGCTGAGTTGTCCATGATGTACTTAGCAACCTTTAAGTTGCAGTGGACATCAAACAGGCCTTCAAGACCCGTCCCACAAACATTCTTGGTGACCGTCTTCCAACAAGAATTTATTTGTATAAGTCCACGGTCAATCGAGCCATCTTTATTCAGGGTCCAAATAACATTGCCTTTTGAGTCAAATTTTGCATTGACTGCTGCTGGGTTACATCGAGACTCACGGTAGGCAATATAAGAAAAGACCTCTACAGGTTCAAGACCATACTGAGCGAAAAGTGGTTCAAATTGAGGACAGCGGTGTGTTGGGTCTTCGGAAATGTTGTAACGGCGCTTATTGCCGTCCTTGATTGGGTTTGGCAGGGCTGGGAGAAAGGCTGTTTCTAGCCCTGCTCGCTCCAAGGCGCTCAGGTGAGCTGCCCTAGTTGCTGGGCCATAATGACCGTCCGCAAGGACTCCCAGAATGGTCTGAAGCTGACTCACTCGTTCGCTTCGTTCGTTGAATAGAAAGGATGCCGTCAGAAGTGAATTCTTGTCCTCTTTGGCCTTGCTCGGAGACTCGATTACCTTAAGGGTGTAGGAGCTGGCTGGTCGGGGTGTTTGCCTGTCTTCCCTGGATTCAGCTAGTGAATTTCCGCCGATTCCAATTGCTGCTGTGAACCATAAACCTATAGCTACTGCTAATTCCTTGGTAAACAAACTCTCTCCTATCGTTAGCCGCCTGGAGGTAAAGACTTAGTAAGACCTAGTTTTTCGGCCTCGGCGGGATGGTCATGTTTCCATCGGTGATGCGCTCTGCATAGCACCTGACAGTTATTAGGGTCTAAGTAATTGCCTCCTCGACCCCGAGGGATAATTTCATCAATGTCCAATATGCTTGAACACGGTATAGACCCTAGCAGGAATTTCGCTTGACACAACCCCATGTCGCGTTTCATTACTATACGCCTTACTTTTTCACGCTCTTTATCTTTTTCTTTAGTTTTAGCGCTTTTAAACTTGAGTGGAGTCGACTTAACTTTCTTTTGTTGAGTAACTGAAGGTTTGTCAAGACATTTTCTTAATCTTGCGCGCGAATCACGCTGACCTTCAACTAAATAAAGGTTTCCAAAGCTCCCACATTTTTCGTATTTACAATTTTCTTTTCTGCCTTCACAATTTCCTTTATGGGAAAATGTTTTCATACGATGATTCTTACGTTCTTCCCTTTACGGGAAACAAGTGCTTGAATTGCTCCGGAGATTGCATCAACTTGGTCGTCATGGGCACCATAAGGAAAGACTTCACATTCATCCAATAAAGCAGAATTCCAATTACCCCTAGACAGCATTACGTTGCCAGCCTCTGAAGCTGCAGAGAAAACACCCGCCCTGTCCTTCTTGGCAGTGTTGGACTTTACCCCTTTGAAATTAAAACCAGGGACAACGGTTCTGGCGTAATGGTCAATTACGTTAACTCCAGAGGAGCCTGGTTCTTGTTCCATAATTATCTTGACCGACAAGCCATCTTCCTGGGCTGTTTGAGATATTAGTTTCTCAACTTCGTACGGAGTCCCGCGCATTCTTCTGATATCTAAAATGAAATATCTTCCATCTTTGGTTCCTACCAATGCGCCGACTGTCCAGTCTGGGTCGGTGCCATGCTTTTTTGCAGTGGCCGCCAAGTCCCAATAACGGACTTTTTCTATGCCTTCCGGGATTACTCCGGTTATTGCAAACCAGTCCCGCTTAAACATGCCGCCTTCTTCTCTGATTTCCCAGTTGCCGTCAAGTAGGCGAGCTTTTTCAATTGCGTCAAGCTCGTCAAGACTCTTGATATAGGTATCTGCATCGAGCGATGGGTTGTCTGAAATTTTTGCTGGCATGAATTTTCTATCTTCGCTTCTGTTAAGCAAAAATCTTTCATAGACCCAGTTGTTCCCTGGACCTCCAGGGTTGGTGGCAGCCCTCACTCGAAGAGGGATATCCGCCGAGGACATACCGCATCTTGGGCATCTCAGTAAATTGTCAGATGGGGCTGGTTTTCTAACTCGGGAGAAACCTACATATCTAAAAACTCTGTCGGTTTTCCATTGTGTTAATTCATCTACCCCAACAAAGTGATAAGCGAACGATTGGAATTTGTATCTGTCCTCGTCTCTTTCACAGTGGTCAAAAGAAAGTGTCGCGCCAGACGGGAATGTCCACCGCTTATTGGTGCCGACATATTGAGCGTCGGTGTTAGCGAGCCACGCATTACATCTATCAATGAACCCGTCAGGACCTGAGAGTTGTGGGTATGTTTGACGCAAAAGCAAAGCTGAATACCCGGGAACACAAATGTATTGAAGCGCCGCCATCAGCAGAGCATCGCTTTTACCTCCACCAGCCGCGCCGCCATACAAAGCTTCGCGCGTTGTTGACCATGTCAAAAATGCCGCCTGCTTCGGGTGCATGTTGTGGGGCAATTGAAAGCCGCATGGGACTTTGTAATTTGTTAGCGAAGCTAATTGTTCACGCGTTGTCTTGCTCATCTACTTCTTCCACGACTGCTGCTTCGATAATTTCATCTTCATCCCAAGCATTCAAAACATTGGATGGTAAATCCCCGGAATCAACAAGCGCCTGAAGGATTGCTCTCTTCCTTGTCTCGTCTTCTTCCAGCGTCGCCGCTTTTTCAATCTGCATGCCGTCATTGGTATTGCTTAATTCAAGCTTGACGGTGTTGTTGTCTCCCCATTCTTGAGGCCAGCGCTTAGCAAGGAATCTTTCGGCTGCTTTCCAGTCACCACCTCTTGCCTCTTTGAACCAAGAAAGAACAAGGCCGGCTTGTGCTTCGCTTTCCGCACGACTTATCTCTTGTGCAAATTTTAAATACGGCTCTTCTTCTGGTGATGGGTCTTGACCATCTTGTATTGCTTTTTGTTCAGTCAGCCCTCTGTTAATCCACCTAGATACAGTCATCCTGGTTATACCAACTGCCTCTGCCGCGCGGGCATATGTCATGCCGCCACGCATCAAGTCCACGATTGAGGGTCCAAGTGTTTCGCACAGGGACACGGACTCACCGTTGACTTTTCTTGGTTGGCGAGCACCAATGGGGAATTTATTATCGGAGGTCATTTAATTTTTTGAACGTAAATTCCGTCATGGGCTTTAGGGATATGAGTTTTTACCTTTACACCCTTCCTGTATGCAGCCATATAGATAGCCGACCTCATCGACTCTACGGAAACATGAAAGTCCTCATACTGCTTCAATCGCCACACCGAGCCATCCAACCACTCGCCCCATGGGTATTTTTCTTCTGTCGCCCTGCGTGGCCAGGTGATGATATCCCTCAGTCTTGGTTTTGTTTCTTCGGCTTGAAGTTGATTATTTTCAGAGTTTTGCATCTGGATTTTCCTTTAAGAAATCGTCAATTGCCATTTCCAATAATTTGTCGTTGTTCCTAATTCTTTCAATGAGTGTCGCAACCCAAAACAATGAATAACCAGACGCATCCGCAATCGCTTGCATTGTGCCATCACCAGTTCTCCAGGTATTGAAGATGTCAAAGCGCAATCTATTTTCTGCAAGCTTGGTTTGTTTACGTAGAGCATTAAGAGCCTCGCGCCTTCTACCAAGTCTTGATTTGACCTCATCGGTCAACTGTCTTGGTTCATTTGCCACAGGCATGTATGCAACCTTTTCAGCCATTTTCTTCCTCTTCTAATTGCTCAAAAAGCGAGTATTCATTATCTAGATATTTTGAATAACCAGTTGGGTCGCCGGTCTGCAAGCGGGCAAATTGAAACACAATTTCCTTATAGGCTTTTTGGTAGTCCATATTTGCAACATCTGCTGGTTCAACAATCGACGCCATGGATTGAATTGCCTCGTCTTGTCCTGCTACGTAGGGGGAGAGACTCCCCGGAGAATTCCTCAGGAAGCGATTCTTTTTTAATACATAGTTCCACAACCAGTAAGAAGTGAAATGAAGATTGTGGGTGATGACTCTGTATCGATTTAGTTTTTCGATTGCATCTTCCAAGACAAATGCAGGAATAACAACAGAATCAAAAACCAATTCCGAGTTCTCCGTATCCGTGACCTTGAGAATCTTTTTGAAGTCAAGAGCCATTTCCATTTGTTCTACGGTCTCATCAATCCACTGTTCGTTTTCGTCAGTCGTCATCTGATTCCCTATCGCAAACAGTGACCGGCTTTACTTTTTCAGCAAAGCAATAACAATTCCGGTGCATTTCATTATTCATCTTTCCCCTCCTCCCACATTGCGTCGTAGATGCAGTTAACAAGAGCGTGCAGGGTCTTTTGCTGTTCATTCAAAGGTTGGCTCACGCCGGTCCAGCCCTGGTTTTGCTCAGCAACTAAAGATGACAACATGTCATTGGTCGTATCGGCTGGTGCCAAAGCGATTTTTGAAAAATTCGTCACTGTCTAAGACTCCTATACGACCCAATGCCTTGTTTGTGTATTTTTCGATTTAGGAATTGCTTCCACATCTCATTGCAATTTACCACATCAACAGCACCCCGTGCGTACATAAATATAAATTTAAAATAGTCGTCAAATTAATTGTGTTAATATGCCACGACTTATGGAATATCTAGATGAACCTGAATGGAATATATCGGGAGGTATCAATGGTATTCGTATTGACAGACCCAAGTGGATTCACAAATCATCATGCCGCGGCGAAGACACGAACATCTTCTACCCCGCTCCTGGAGATGTCGACAAGCTTCGATTAGCAAAACAGATTTG
>Ga0222714_10001717_pt1 | contig 24376 bp, 17 predicted proteins | sample C33_3DmetaG_FD_165048 | JGI IMG/M metagenome (GOLD analysis project Ga0222714, IMG submission 165048) | Estuarine water microbial communities from San Francisco Bay, California, United States - C33_3D | ecosystem: Environmental > Aquatic > Marine > Unclassified | place: USA: California...
AAAAAGTAAACAAAGCGCGGCGAGGGATGACGCACGTCGGTGCGGACCGAGGAGGGATCCACGACGCGCGCGGGTGTGCCGCGGTGCACAGCGCCCAGAGCGACGCCGCGTCAGCACTCGCGCAGTCGAATCGCGATGATAAAACACGCACGCGCGGCGCATGTCCCGTAGTGTGCGCCCAGACGCGCCGTGTGTGTGTGTGTTTTCGATATGACAAAAAATAAATAACACTGTCTCGAGTTACTTCACCTACCATATCATAGAGTCAAAGGTGAGATAAAAGATTTAACAAAAACCAAAGCGGAGAAGCAAAATAGAAGAAATTGGAACAGATATAAATGAGTTTTGTATCTGTGAAACTGTACAACGCGTCCAACACGTCCAACGCATTATGCACGACCGCGCGCGGGTGGGTGTGGTGGCGAAACTTACTGGTACTTTTTTTCCGTCGTCGTCGTCGTGGCCAACGGACGAGATGGATGGGTGGATTGGCTGTCGCGCGCGCGAGAACGCGACGCGCGACGCACGGCGCGATGGCGTTCGGCGGCTCGTTCGGTGGGTTCGGTGCGCCCACGCCGACGCAACCGCCGTCGCCGTTCGGCGGCGGCGGCGGCGGGGCGTTCGGCGGCGCGGGCGTCGCGAGCGGCGCGGGCGCGTTCGGGCCGCAGGCGCCGAGCGGTGGGGCGTTCGGGGCGCCGAGCGCGGGGGGGTTCGGCGCGTCGGTGTCGGGCGGGGGGTTCGGGCAGGCCGCGGGCGGGGGGTTCGGGCAGCCGCAGCCGCAGGCGGGGTTAGGCGCGGGGAGTCCTGGGGGAGGTGCGTGGCGATTGCGCAATCCATTCGAGATTGCGGTGATGATTTTTAGGTTGAGCTCGCGGCGAGCGTCGAATGGACTTTGCGCGCGCGTGGGCGCGCGAGAGGCGTGTCGTGACTGGTGAGTGTGCGCGCGCGTGATGATGACTGACCGTGCGTTGTCTTGTGCGCCGTCGCAGTGCCGAACGCGTGTAAGTTTTGGAATAAAGGGTCGTGTAAGTTTGGCGCAAAGTGTCACAATAAACACGTGTGTTCGAAATGTGGATCAACGGCGCATAGGGCGGTGAATTGCTCGATGACGCAAGGCGTGAGTGGATATAGGGCGACGAGAGTGACAGATAAAGAGTTGTTGGCGCCGAATACGTCGTATGCGATGATACATTCGATTAGCGCGATGCCAGAGAATGCGAGCAAGAGCGTGGAGGAGATTCGAGCGAGCGCGTACGCGAACGCGGATGCACCCGCAGCGCCAGGGGCGTTCGGGGCGGCACCGACCACGCCCGGTGGTTTCGGTGCGAGCGCCGCGCCGAGTCCGTTTGGGGCGGCGCCCACACCGGGAGGCTTTGGCGCGAGCGCCGCGCCGAGTCCGTTTGGCGCCGCGCCTTCGACTGGCGGCTTTGGTGCGAGCACGACGTCAGCGTTTGGCGGTGCGAGCGCCGCGCCTTCGGCGTTTGGTGCACCTAGTGCGGGTGGTTTTGGTGCGAGTACGAGCACGTTTGGCGCGCCGTCAGCGACTCCGGGCCTGTTTGGCGCCGCTCCGTCGACGCCGGGTGCCTTCGGCGCGTCGACGACATCGCCTACCGGTGGAGGCTTGTTTGGCGCCGGTGCGAGCACGCCGGGTGCATTTGGTGCTGCTCCCACGCCATCGGCGTTCGGGGCTGCTCCATCAGCGTTCGGGGCGGCGACACCTGGTGGGTTTGGCGCGCCGTCGGGTGGTTTTGGCGCGAGCGCGCCGACGCCGTCAGCGTTTGGTGCCGCACCGTCGACACCTGGAGCGTTCGGCGCTGCGCCGTCCACGCCAGGTGCGTTTGGGGCGGCACCGACGCCAGGTGCGTTCGGCGCAAGCACACCGGCGACGTCTGCGTTTGGTGGAGGTGGCGCGTTTGGGGCCGCTCCAGCGGCGAGTCCGTTTGGCGCACCGCAAACTGGGTTTGGTGCGAGCGCACCATCCGCAGGCGGAGGCTTGTTCGGTGCGAGCGCGCCGGCGACGTCCGCGTTCGGTGCGCCATCACCGACGCCGGGTGGCGGTTTGTTCGGTGCAAGCGCGCCGGCGACTCCATCCGCGTTCGGCGCCACGCCGAGCGCTTTCGGCGCGAGTAAACCCGCGGGTGGGTTATTCGGCGCCCCTAGTACACCAGCCGCTAGTGGTGGTCTTTTTGGGGCGTCGCCTACGCAATCTACCTTAGGTGGAGGCGCGTTCGGCGCGAGCACTCCGGCGATGGGTGGAGGATTGTTTGGCGCGAGCGCGCCGGCGACGGGTGGCGGTTTGTTTGGCGCGAGTGCGCCAGCCGCGACTCCTGCATTCGGTGGATTCGGTGGCGCACAGAGCACACCAAGTGCGTTTGGTGCCACTCCCGCGGCTGGTGGTGGGTTGTTTGGCGCGTCTGCTCCCGCCTCTTCTGCGGGAGGAGGCCTGTTTGGCGCGGCGCCCGCCGCGGGCGGCGGCTTGTTTGGAGCTTCTGCTCCCGCCGCTGGCGGTGGGTTGTTTGGAGCTTCTGCTCCCGCTGCCGGTGGTGGTCTGTTTGGCGCTCCCAGACCGGCGGGTGGTGGTTTGTTCGGCGCGTCCGCGCCGGCGTCTCAACCGGCGGGCGGCCTGTTTGGCGCCGCTCCATCCACCGGTGGTGGTTTGTTCGGCGGATCAATACCGGGAGCGGCGCCTTCCACTGGTTTGTTCGGCGGTGCATCGACGACTGGCGGGGCGCTATCTACGTTCCAACCCAACGCCGGAGCACTTGCGCTTCCTGGGACGCAGCCGACAACAGCGATGACGCCCTACGGCTCGCCGCTCGTGCCGCCGCAACTACAACTCGCGACGACCGAGATCGCGCCCGCGAAGAGATCTCTGCTCGGTACGATGCAAAGTCCGGCCGCGGGTAATGCGGCGACTGCATTTCCGGTCCGCTCTCTCACGCCGAGATCGCCGTGGCTCACAAGTCGCGGCGGATTATCTCGCGACGCGAAGCCACGAGGAAGCGCTGCGCTCCCCTCGCCGGGAGGCGCGGCGCAGAGCATCGGTACGCCCGTGTCTGCGGCGCGTCCCGGCAGTGCGGTCTCCGTGGCCACGCCATCGAGCGGTGGTTGGTTGTTTAAGCCCCGTGAAAATCCTCGCGCGTTGTTCATTCGCCCCGAAGGCGCTTCCGCTTCGCCGGCGCCATCCGTCGCGCTCGCCGTTTCGCCGACGCACGCAGATCGTAGCCCCGAACGTCGGCAAGTGCACTTTTCGGATGACGGTGAGCAAGCACCTGCGAATGCATCGAGTATACGCAGTGAGGTCCTGCCGAAGCTCACGGCTGAGGGCTATAGCATGAGCCCGACGCTTGAACAAATGGAACGCATGCTCGAACGCAACGGCCAAGACGCGCTCGCCGCCATCGACAACTTTTCCATCTCGAATGAAACGTTCGGGCGCGTGAAGTGGCTCGAGCCGGTGGACGTGCGTGGCTTGAATCTGAACAAGATTGTGCTGTTCGAGCAAGCGTGCTTGTGCCTCTATCCTGAGGACCAAGGCATTACTCCCCCAGAGGAGGGCCAAGGTTTGAAGAAGCGCGCCGAAGTCACGCTCTACGGCATTTTGCCCAAGAAATCAGGTGACGCCGCAAAGGCGAAATACGAAGAAAAAATCAAAAAGCAGACCGAGAAGGCTGGCGCCGAACTCATCGAGTATAACGCCGATACCGGGATCTGGAAATTTTCCCTTCAACTTTGAGATTTTACGTAGAAAACAGTTGAACGGAGACGACTCGTCGCAAAAAGCATACCGCGCGGAGCACTTTGATGAGCGACAAAACACACACACAGAATAAGAATTTTAGAGTTGTAATAAGGATTAAGAATATTCCACACACAAAAAGTATTAAATCGTATTAAATTGTTACACCAGCGCCAACGAAGCGCGCTCCGCACTCAGAAAGTTTTGCAAACGCTGCCGCGAAATCGTAAAAGAAGGCGTTGCAGTCTAACGCGTACCGCGTAAAATGCGGCAAAAATTCCGGGTCGGTATGCAACGCAGCGTCCGTACTTAGCCACAGTAAATTGTCTTTGTCAGTGATGTACTCGCGGTTGAAGTATGAGTTGTCAAACTTCAACCATTGTCTCGTCCACGACGCGCCGCCTGGCATGCCGATTTCGCCCTCCGCGCCGTCCTTCCGCGCATTCATAAACGGACACCCAGTATATTTCGTGCCATTCTTTGCGCCGTACCCGAACGACGTCACACCAGAGCGTTCTTTAAACGCGCGCCCAATCGTGTGAGCTCCACTCAACGCTACGATTTCTCTATCGTTGAAACCCATTCGATAAAACACGTCGCGCAAGTGCTCCGCCGCCGTCGACGCCCCCGTCCCATACGGCGCCTCCGCGTCGGGCAAATTCCCCTCAACCGCGCACTCTATCTCTTGAACGACATCAATTCTTCCATACCGCATCGGTATTTTCGGCCCACCCGCGTGTTCGATGGCCACCGCCGCCGCGAGCTGCATCGCATCCGCGAACGACACCGCCGGCGCCTTCGCCTTGATTCGCTTGATGTACCCGATCGCCTTGCTCAGACCGGCGTTGGCGCCGTGTCCCAATTCAGCATCAAACCGAATGCTTCCATTCGCGCCTTGACATTTGGGCCAATCGTGCGCCAGCGCCGCGTCGTACGTTCCCGCGTCGTGCCACGCCAACCGCACCAAGATTGGATTACAATTCGTCTCGTCGAGCAACTTGAGCGTCTCCTCGCGCGCGACGCGCAACTGCGCCACGTAGTCGTCATTCACGACGGGCGCGTGCGTGGTGAAGTGCGCGCTGAGCGTCGCCACGCGTCGCGGCGTCGCCATCGATCTTCGTCGCGTCAGTGTGTGACGCGGCGCTTTTGTTCACTCATGCCATCGGTGGCGCACACCGCGCTCGTGACCGGCGCGACGGACGGCATCGGCCTGCACACGGCGCGACGACTGGCGTCGAGCGGCGTCAGCGTGATATGTCACGGTCGCGACGCCGCGCGCGTGGCGCAGGCGGTGCAGCAGGTGCAGTCGTTCGCGGTCGGTGGAGCTCAAGTGTTCGGTGCGACGCACGACTTGAGCTCGCTCGCGGGCGTCGCCGCGTTGGCGGATGACGTGCTCAGCACCGCGCACGGAGCGTCGATTGATATGCTCTTTAACAACGCTGGGGTGTTCATGAAGTCGAGGGAGGAGACGTGCGATGGGTTTGAGATGACATTCGCGGTGAACGTGTTGGCGCCGTACGCGTTGACGGGCGCTTTGCTCCCGACGTTGACGTCGAACGCGCGCGCGAGCGGGGTCAAGTCGAGGATATTAAATGTTGCGTCGATTTCTGCGTCGCCGAGGATTGATTTTGAGAACATATCGCAGCAGCCACGGTTTTCTTCGCATGGCTCGTATTCGTTGAGCAAGGCGTGCGTCAAGGCGTTTTCGTACGAGTTGTTCGATAGACTATCGGACAAGACGAGTGATTTATCTATATTTTCGTGCGATCCGGGGACTGTGAATACGAAAATGTTACTTGCGGGGTGGGGCGCGTGTGGGATAGAAACGTATGAGGCGAACGACCAGTTTAACATTATGGTGGGCGACTACGAACGCAACGACGCGCAATTCAACGGCGCGTACTTTGTGTCCAGTCGACCGAGGCAGCGCGCGTCGGTGCCGGGCGATGCCGAGCAAGCGCGACTTTGGAAAATATGTGAAGATGCGACTGGGTTAGTCTATGTCTAGCGCGCGTCTATTGTTAAAAATGTATTCTAACGCGTTGATGTTTCTAAAGCCGAATGTTTTGTGAAACGCGTCGGCGTCTCGCGCGGCGTCTCAATACGACGCGAATTCGAAGCACCACTATGAATATCGCGATGATAAGCAGCGCCACACCCCAAGATATGGACGAGGACGATGATGAGTCCAACTCGTATGCAACGTCCTCAAGTTTTGGATTTGATTCAATCACGCGCGGTCGCTCGCCGAGCGCCTCCTCGAGATGACTGCGCGGTTCCTCGCGTTGTTGCTTCGCCAGTTCTGGTTTGAGGATGTCTTCGCTAGCGGCGCGTGTATCAATCTGTTTTTCAAGATTGTGCACTATGACGTCAGCGCGTTTGGGTTCTTCGCGTGCGGCGCTACCGACGTGACGTCCCGCAAATTGTTCTTCAAGGTTGTGCACGACGGGACCGACTTTTTTGGATTCCAGAGTCTCGTCGCCGACTTCGCGCGGGGGACAGCATCGCCCGCTGCAGCGCCTGTCTGGACATTGGTTACATGACTGCGGGCACGAGTCGAGCATGAACCCCGGGTTCTTTGTGCACTCGCCATTGGCAGCCCAATCGCAACAGGCATCAATTCCATCTTTGCACGCGACGTCGTCTCCTCCGCGCAACGTGTCGTCCAGCTCACCCAACGGGTCACAATTCAATACGCCTTGTCCGTTAGAGCTGCATTTATAACGCGTACGTGGCGGGTCTTCCGGATTTGCAATTCCGCATTTGTCTACGCTCCAATCGCGCGTGGCGTTGTAGAGTCCCCAAGCGCAGTGCAACGCTACTTCGTCGCGGCGCCTGTCTCCGCCGAAAGATTTGAGCTCGCTGAATTCTGGCGGCCGCTCGAACAGGCGCCCTGGGCACGTCGTCGCGTCAAAATTGTGATACCACACCTTGGAAAAAGCCCAGTCCATGACGTTGAAGGTTAAACCGTAATGCAGAACGATGGGAAACGGCTCTTGCGGAGGCGTGTACCCCGGGTAGAGCATGAAATCGTCGTGCACTTGAAAGTGAATCCCAACTTCTGCCGCGGCGAAGACGTACCCGTACATCTCCGAAATCCACGGTGCACCAGCCTTACCGTTATCGTTGTATATGTCACCAGTGTTTGCCCACGAATCGGGGTCCGAGCGCACCTGCTCGGTCCAATACAGCCATCTCGGCGCCAGGCGCGTTAAATCTGAACGGTGCATAACCGTAAATCCACCCACTTGCTGCGTCTTCTCGACGTTTGGCACACGTTTCTTTACGCCCATGTAGTTCTCGGGAAGTGTTCCTTTCAAATACGAATATCTCGCGCTCACGGGCGAGCCAAGCTTGACGCCCAAGAGCTCCGCCGTCATCGCCGTACGAAAAATCATATCCGCGTCCAACACGATGATGTAGTCCGCCCTCACCGTGGCGTGCTTCAACCAGTGATCAATACTCGCCGGCTTGTTATACGCACTATATTCATCACCACTGACGGGATGCTTGGCATAATTTGGATGCACGTGCGTGTCCGGAACGACGTCGCGCCCCGGCGCCGGCGACGCGTCGCACGCCATCAATCGCGTAAACTTACCCTTCTGTCCGACGCGACGCCATGAATTATACAACCCAAGCGATTGCCAATCAAAATACGCATTACACTCGGTGCTAAACACCGTATGTAACGTCGGTTCGTGACTTCCTTCGCCCGCTAATTCGCGTAGTTCCGCGCGTAAACCACTTCTCAAGTCATCGCCCGCGGCGCCCGTCGCGAACGCTACGACGACGACGCTCACGACGACGAACGAAAGACGACGACGCATGATGACCCTCACCCTCACCTCTCCCGCGTCCTACCTCGCGATCATCGTCGTGGCGCACAATGAAGACTCTTTTAACACAAACGTGGTATTACAACGCCGACGCGGAACCGTTTCGGTCCCCTCGCGCGCGCGAACGGTACAAACAATACATCTCAACACCTCGCGATGACACGCATCACAACGGCCCAATGCAATCACAACGGCCCAATGCGCCAAAACGCGCTCGCCTTTTCAAAATCATCCCCATTCTCGCTCGTGCGACGCGACCCTCCGTCCGCGCTCGCGCGTCGCGTCTCATCCACGCTCGCCCGCCGACGCTGCTCATCCGCCGCCACCGTCGCGAACACGTTCCCAGCGCAGTCCCCGTACGGGTCCTCACCCAGAAACGTCACGTCCTCATCCGTCCAGGACATCATGAATCGATCGCTGAACGACTTCCGGCGCGCATTCGGCGTCGAATCATCGTTCGGCGGGGGTGCTGACGAGGATTTCACCCCTGGATTCGCCGTCGTCGAATGCGCACCCTTCTGCGCGTTCGTCGCGCCTTGGCGTTCGGTGCGCGCGCCGTAAAAGGTGTCGGAAAGTTTTTTGAACATGTCGTCGCGTGTCAATCGCGCGCGTCGTCTCTCGTCGTCGTCGTCGTCGAGCGCGCGGGCAAGTAATGGCGCACGCGTGACGGCATTGTCCCGGGACCAACCAATCATCCGCGTCAGCATACATGGCGCGAAACGCCACGAATGTATGACTCCCACGGGTGTTTATCGCGCCGAGTCGGCGGATGACGATTGATGAATGCTTCGCGCGCGGCATTGATTGGCGCCGACCGCGGCGACGACGTCGTCGTCATGGCGTTCGCGCGCGCGACGACGTCGACGACGGTCTCGGTGTCGCGACGCGCGGCGCTGGCGCGGTGCGCGAGGCGACGCGCGGGCGCGCGGCGCGTGGATGGTGCGGGCGATGACGATGCGGTTCGGCGCGGCCTTGCGTGGTCTTCGCGGCGCGAATGTCGCGCGTGGTCGTCGTCGTCGTCGAGGGTGGTGGATGCGCGCGATGATGACGCGGTGCGGTTGGCGGTGCGCGCGCTCGGTGAGGGTAAGGTGATCGCGGTGCCGACGGATACGATTTATGGGTTCGCGGCGTGCGCGCGGTCGGCGCGCGGCGTCGAGGCGTTGTATAGGATTAAAAGTAGAAATGCGGCGCAACCTTTGGCGATTGCGGTCGGGGATGTGCGCGATGTGGGGACGTATGGTGAGGTAGAGCACCTCCCGCGTGGGTTGTTGGAGGCGATATTGCCTGGGCCGGTGACGGTGTTGACGAAGCGTCGCGCGGGGGCGCGCGGAGCGAGCGAAAGCTTAAACCCGGGGGTAGATTTGATTGGTATTCGCGTTCCGAACAGCGATTTCGTGCGTGCGGTGTGTCGCGCGCATCAAGGTGCGATCGCACTCACGAGTGCGAACAAGTCAGGGGAGACGAGCACGACGTCGGTGGATGAGTTCGCGCCGTTGTGGGACGGGTGCGAACGCGTCTTTGACGGCGGCCGCATCGAAGCTCAAAGGCTCGGAAGCACGATCGTCGACTTGAGCTCGCACGATGGCGCTTACGCCATCGTTCGCGAAGGCGAGCGTTGCGCCAGTCTCGTGCGCGTGCTCGAGGACGTGTACAATCTGCGCTTAAAGACGACGACGTAGTCCCGGCGGAGTCTGACGCGCCAATCGAGCAAAGCGCTTCGTCGCAACGGACCGCGCTCGCGCGCGCACACACACACACACACGCACACGCACACGCACACACACACACATACATGTATTATATACGTAAGCTATACGTACGCTACGGCGCTATCACACCATTCAATCAAACCTTTACGCGCTCGACCGTCGCGCGCTCACAAATCCTTCCCTCGCACCTTCCCTCGCCCGCGTCCCGCCGCCGCGTACGTCGCCCTCACCACCTCCACGAAATCCCTCACCTTGAGCGGATTCACCCCTCGTCGTAAATCTCCCGGATACGCCACGCACACGCCCAGCGGCACGCACGCCGCCAACCAGCACGCCCCGAGCGCGGGAAACGCCAAGTGCGCCGCGAGGTGGTATCCTCGCAGCGACGCGTCGTGCGCGACCACGCACGCCGCGGCGAAGGCGAGCGTGAGGACGCCGAGCGCGCACGCGGCGCGTATTTGCGTCTCGCGCGACGCCGTCGAGTCCCCGGCGCCGTCGCGGCGGACGTCGAGCACGCCGCGGGACATGAATGAATTGGCCCCAAGCGTCGCACAGTGACGGTCGACATTTTTTGTGTGTGGAAGTCAGACACACATGTGAGAACCAAAAGCTTCGTGCGGTGCGCGCGGTGCGCGGTGTCGCGTGTGCACGTCGCGGTGTGTTGATGTCGTTGCTGTGTCGTTGCTGTGTCGTCGTCGTCGCTGTGTCGTCGTCGTCGTCGTCGTCGGGGGTGATTACTCGCGCGCGCGACGCGCGCTTTGGCGCTGGAAATGGAGCATGCGGCGGAGCACGGCGGCGCGGAGTTGCGTGTCGTCCATGGCGTCACCGCGTGTGGTGATATCGTCGTCGGGCGTTGCGTGCGTCGTGTCTTCGGTGGTGGTGGTGCCGTCGTCGTCGTCGATGGAGCGTCGGTGGTTGTCGTCGTCGTCTTTGGATTTGGATTTGGACGCGTCTCGGCTCGGCGCGCGGCGCGCGGCGTCGGTCGAGCGACGCGCGCGGCGGCGATTGGATTGGCGTTTCACGCGTTTGAGCGTGTGCGTATTCGTCATATCGGTCATGGTGGTGACAGTGGTGGTGCGTGCCATGTGGTCGTCGTGGTCGTCGTCGTCGTCGTCGTCGTCGTCGTCGAATGGACGGCTGACGTCTCTCGCTCGCGCGCGAGCCGAATCGTCTCGGTTTCGATCGACGCGCGGCGTCATCGTCATCGTCTGCGTCGCCGTCGCCGACGCCGCAAGCATGGCTAATATATTCGCCTGCGTCGTCATAATATCCGTCAACATGCTCTTCACGCGCGACACGTCATCCGCGAGCGCGGTATACTTGACATCTAACGCGTCCGCGCGCTCCGCCCATCGACGCTCCGCCGACGCGTATAATCCTTCCCCAACAATCGCGTGCTCTTGCGACGACCGCGCCCGCATCGCCTCCCCATGTGCCGTCATCGCCACCGACACGCCCTGACGCTGCTCCAGCGTCGCCGTGCCCGGCGCGCTCGCATCACAGAGCGCCAACGTCGGCGTCGATCCCGTCGCGACCCATTCGTCGCGATGCGATTCGCGTCGCGTCGCGCGTTCCTTCTGCGACACTTGCGACGACGGTAAATACCCATGCGCGTTGGCGTTCGCGATGTCGCGCAACGATGGTGGTTGTGCGACGTCGCTCGGGGCGTATCGAAACCGTTCGGGCGCGAGCGGCGTCGATGTCGTCACGCCACCGCCGCGCGCGAATTCACGATGATGCTGACGCTGATGCTGATGCTGATGCTGCGCGCCGCCGCCGCCGCCGCCGCCGCCGCCGCCGCCGCCGCCGCTCGCGAACGCATAGAGCGGCTGAAACCGCGGCGGCCACTGCGAGTCGTCGCGCCGCACCGTCGCGACGTCGGGATCGGCGTCGTCGTACATCCGTATCCGTCCGCCGCGTCGCGCTGTGACGCCGCGGCGTGCGGGCGACAAAGTAACCGTACACACACAGTGTCCTCGCTCGCCTCCGATGATCCCTATGTATGATCCGACGGCTCACGGGGAAAACGGACGGGCACGTGGTGGTGGGCGCGACGCGCGCGACGACGCGCGCCAGTCGTCGACGCATACGCCCGCCACGAGGCGACGACGACTGGCGCATGGAACGCACGCCATGTTTTTATCAATTTGCATGTCGTATTCTTTGTATCAATTTGTGTGTCATACGTTCGGAACTCTCGCGTCGACACGCAAACATTCGCAGATCTTCAATTCTTTGTATCCTCAATCTTTCTTATTCGTCGCGTTCACGTGTTTGGATGGCGTTGCCATCGCGATAACAACGCACGGTGGTGTAGTGAATAGATCTTTTGCGCTGTTAAACGTTGTTGTTTTGTTGTTCGCGTGGCGATCGTCGTCGTCGTCGTCGTCGTCGTGTTTGTTTTTTGTTTGTTTTGTTTGTTTGTTTTGTTTGTTTTTTTGTTTGTTTTTATCTCGCGCAGCGGTGCGCACGGCGCGGACGCCAATCGTCGGCGCGCGCGCGGACGTCCGAGGGTGTGTGGTGGACTGGGGAATATGAATAGACGCGCACGCGCGGTGGTGTCGACGACGGGCATCGCCGCCGCGGTCGTCGTCGCGGTGACGATCGTCGTGGCGACCGTCGTGGCGCGCATCGAGGCGTCCATCGTCGCGAGCGCCGGCGGCGTCGATGACGACGACGACGACGTGCGGATTCGCGTGGCGACATTCGTGCCGTGTGTTGAGGATGCCGTGTGGATGTCGAACCGCGCGCGCGATGGGTCGGCGGCGCAGTGTTTCGTGGGGGATATCGTCGGCGATGCGCCGCGCGGTGATGACGATGGGACGACGTGCGCGGTGATTGCGGACACGGCGTCGGTGTGGCGCGTGCGCGAGGTGGCGGAGCGGTTGGACGACGCGTGCTGGACGATGGACGCCGCGACGAACGGCGCGCGCGCGGTTGTGCGCTTGCTTTCGAGCGTTCGTGCGTGTGAGATTGAGCCGTATGACGTGTTTCGCGTGGAAGCGGTGTATTCGTGTCGCACGCGCGAAGGGCGATTGTTTCCGTACAGCACGATGCTTTTGGGCGAAGTCGTCGCGTTGGCGGACGCCGCCATTTATTTGGCCGAAGCGGCGTATAACTTGCGGAATCGAACGAGTAACGGCGACGACGTCGCGGGCGACGAGCATCGCGCCGGAAGTTTTACGCTGTATTGGCCATCGTCGTATTGAGCAGGACTTTTCAATTCAAATTCAAAATGTTACTAATGTTACTGTGTGTTTGTGTTTTGTGTTTGTGTTTTACCTCCCACCACGCGTCGGTAATAGGCGACGTCGCGTGAAAGTCAGATTAACGAACAAAGTCCGAATCAGAGTCGTCGCCTTCGTCGCTCGCCTCGTCGGCATCGAAATCGTCATCGGACACGACAACGTCGTCGTCGTCCTCGTCGTCGGCGTTCTTCTTTCGTTTCTTTGCCTTGTCGTCGTCGTCCTCGTCCTCCTCGTCGTCGTCGTCCTCATCCTCGTCAACGGGCTTACGAGCAGTACCGGGAACAGTGCCCGGAAATGCATCCATAGTTTCCAACGTTGACGCATTGACGTCAAGTTTCTCGATCATCTCTGGAGTACTCAAGTATTTCTCCAACTCGTGCAGGCACTTTTCGTACGCCGTTCGCAACGCAAACGAAGCGCTCGTTTGCGTTGACAAATCTCTCCCGAGCGTTCGCGCGACTTGCTTCCAATACTTGTTCCGCGTCACAGATTCGTACCCACCTAAATGCATGGTTTCGATGAAGACGCGATAGAGATTTAACGGCGCGTGACAAAACACAGGACCTGAGGGCGGGTGCCCGCGGTACGCTTGGGCTCGCAATTTGTCAAACTCATTGTGCCTCGTTCCGGCGGGCCAACCAAGACGACGCGCGATTGACTTTGAAAGCACAATAGCAGCCATGTCTTCTTCGGTGAGCTCTCTGTCGGGATCAATCGCACCCGGGCGGTCGAACACAGGATCGTGGTATTTCTCTGGCGCCGCGACGATTTCCCACGGTGACACCCACATCCAATCCTCGGGATCGCTATCAAACACGACTTGCACTGTTTCCCAACAATCTGGACTCGTGCGTACTCGACGGACTCGACCGAGATAGTATACGGCGTCGTCGATGGCGACGATACCGTTCGATTCATCGCCTCCCGACACGCCCTCAAACTGCATCATGATGCGGTCGTGTACCGCCCACGGCTTGTTTCGAGCATCTTCATACTTGTTCCAGTCGAGCACATAATCCGCGATGTCACCTCCGGCGTACACCGGCGCCATGACGAGTCTACGCGTATCCTTGTCGTCTCCGTCGTCGGCGTCGCTGTCCTCGGCGACTTGTTTTCGCGTGCCCACCGAGCGTTGCGTCTCGCCAGAGTCGACGAGCATACACATGAGCCACGTGCACGGAGGAGTCTCTGCATCATCCGATCGAGAGTGCGATGGCTCAGACGCGCGATACGCCGTACTGAGCACGATACATCGCTCCACCGGTCGCAATGTGTCCTGATCGATCCAATTTCGAGGTCTGTTCTTCCGCTCGACGTATCTGTTGTACGTTTTTGTCAAGCCTTTTTTAATGAGCGCGACAATCGCGCCCGCTTTGATTGAAGGCACGCCACTCGATACGCCCGTGCTTTGCTTAAATGCAGCACTCGACATTCGCTTCGTGTCTATTATTTGAAACCGAATGAATTGATTGATCAAGTTTGCAGCGCGCCGAACGTTCAAGTTCGGTAACGCGTCGACGAGCTCCAACGCGTTTTTCACATCCTTGACGCCAGGAAACTCATCGCCATCGCCAGCATCGTGACCAAAGTGCGCGGCAGCTTCTAATTCAGCCTCCGTTCGTGGGCCGTATATGTAGAAACGAAGTTGAGCGAGCCATGTTGGTCTGGCATCGGCCCAAGAGGCTTCGTCCAGAATGTAACAATCGCGGCACAAACCTTCAATCGCGGGTAAGAGCTTCAAAATGTCAACTAACACTGTATCGCTCGCGGATGAGAGCAGATCGATTCGCGCGCTGGTGTCAATGAAGCGCCCTAACCAGCCGTTGGGCGAGCGCCAAAACGGTAACGAGTGCAGAATGAACCGCAAAACGTTGATCAATCGAGATACCAAAGCGCCTTCAGTCATCGAAGCGAGTGGGACGTCATCGAGCGCCGCGTAGCCATCCTCAACCAGCGTCGAGCACAACGCCTGCACGCGCTCGTGAAGAACTTCGCCTTCAACTTGCGCGTTTTCATCTTCCATGCCGTCGACCGAGTGCGTGATTAACTTGTGTACGCGAGTAATGTACCGTTCGTTATCGTACGACGGGTTGCACCATTCGCTCAGCGCGTCGAGACTCGGCCCGGGCGCATACATTCCCCAGAGCGACGCATATTCTACAAGACCAGACACGTTCGGCGACTTACCTTTGAGCTCTTCCAAGTCTTCTTTGAATTTCCACGCGTGTACAGGTGGACCAGCCATCGGTTGCTTTGGAATTTCCTCGTCCTCGATTATTTGCGGCGGCGAATCGTCCTTTGGGTGCCATCCCTCTGGAGCAACCTCAACAAACACTCGACCAGCGTTGTTCAAACCACCGAGGGCAAAGTATCGCCGACCTTGCTCATCTACGGCTACGGGTTTACCACGACTCATCACCGCGCGATCGATTGCTTGTGATCTCCATTTCATGAGCTGGCTTCGTCGATATTCAGTCAGCGTCGGCGGCTTCTCCGCGGATTCGTTATCATCATCTTCATCGCCCGCATCCGTGTCCATGACGTCAACACCTTCGCTGTCTTTCTTCTCGTCGTCTGCAGTGTCGCCGTCTTCTTCTTTCACGCTCACGTCGTCGTCCTCCTTCTTAGAGTTGACCTCGGGCTTCGGCACCGCGTCGGCGACGAGCGGCGGCGTAATGTGAAACTCGCCAGTCTTTCGATTCGCCCGCGCACGCTCCGTCACTGTGTTCACGTACTCGTGAATAACTTCGGACTCCATCGCAATTGTGCTCAACGCCGACGCCAAGCTTACGCGGTGCGTAGGCGACAGGTCTACTACCGAAGCGCCTTGCTCTATTTTTGCCGCGGCTTCGATGGCGAATCGTCGCACGCGCTCGTTCATACCGGGACCATCTTTTAAGTCATGAATCAACGCGCTCGCGCGATCAGGCCAATCTAATTCGTTCAAATCGTTTAAGCTAAACACGGTGTCACCCCACCATCGCGAATGTTTCGGGCGTGACTTTGATGATTCACAATCGAGCGCGTCGGTGCGCGCTTCGATGAGCCGCATAAACGCCACCATGACGTCGCGCCACACGGCGACTTCGGCAGCTCCGAGTTCTGAGCCGAGAAAAGTCTTAGCAAACCGCTCAAGCGGGCACGGCGGACAGTGTAACACGTCTCCGAACACTTGCACATAGTCCCATAGCGTTAACACTTCTGTTTGTAGCGCTGGTCCGACGTGCGAGTAATGCTCAAACGCCAACATCGCTGGCGGCGGCGGTTCCAATCGTGGTTCTCTCGGCTTCTTCAGCGCCTCCACTTCGGCCATCTTTTCAAGACGCACGCGCTCACGTCGGGCACGGTCACGTTCTAATCGTGTCGCTTTCGTCATGTTTCCTAAATTGTGCTTTTCTGTGGTCCAATTTTGGAGCTCGGTGAGAAACGTCGGAGCTCGCGGCTCGTCGGTTTCGCTCGCGTCTGGTGCTCGTAGCGCGCGAGATTTCACCAGCGTCTCGAGTTGATTCACGATAAAGAATCCATCACCAACGATATCCGCGTGCGTGTACTTGTACAACGACGCATCCTTGGCATCTTCTTCTTTGAGTCCATCCAAAGCGGCGTCTTTTTGCTCCTCCGCCGTGGTATTCCCGAGCAACCGCGCCGCCTTCGTCGGCGTCTTCACCGCCATGGGCACATCATGCGCCACCACTGGCACAGCTAAAATCGCCGCTAACCCATCATCTAAAGACAAATCCCACGCCTTCCCGAGTGCCTTGACGATCTCATTCGTAAATTTCGCCCGTCTCGCCGTCACCGTGACGTACCGCTCAAACCTCGACGCCGGGCTCAACAACTTATACCACGCTCGCGGTGTCACGAGCCATATCTCAGGCTCATCCTCACCGTACTTAAAACACCAATCGCACACATCCACGAGTTTCAACGCGTGCGGTGGCTTATCCAGCGGCACTAAAGGCTCCGCGAGCACGTCGCTCGGCGCCCCTCGTTCTCCACCCTCCAACTTCCTCGCCTTCCCGAGCACCACCACCCCGCGCGGCTTCACCGCGTGCACGTGCGTCGCCTTGCCGTCCTCAAACTTATCCCTAAATTCGTATTCATCCAGCACACGCATCGGCAGCGTCGCCCCCGGCGTCTCGCGCGGCGCTTCATACGCGCCCGAGTCATCGCGCGCCATCGCATCTTTACCGCCATCTTTACCGCCCCGGCTCACCCCGTCGCCGTCGTCGAACGCGTTCGCGTCGCCGCGCGCGTCGACATCCATAGCCTCTGCGTCGTCTTCCGCGGCGGACATCGCGCGGCGACCACCACGTCGGGCGCCGTCGGGCGTCGGCGAATGGAGCCGTCAGTCGTCGATCGACGTGAGAGCGCGACGCAGAGGCGGTGAGACATGTCGCGGCGCATCGCGCGCGGGGCGGTGGCGGCGTGCGCAGGCGCGATGACGCCGTCGGTATCGGTATCGGTATCGGCGTCGTCGTCGTCGGCGGCGGCGGCGCGCTGGCGCGGGTGGCGCGGACCAGCGACTGGGACCGCCGCAGGGCTACAGTCGTGTCGAGAGCTCACATCGACGACGGGCGCGGCGACGGCGCACCCGTCGTCGTCGACGTCGTCGTCGTCGTTGTCGTCGGGGTATGCGTTCGCGACGGCGATGTCGCGCGCGCCGGCGCTGGAGGATGCCGTCGCAGAGGCGGTCGCGGAGTGCCGGCGACGGCTGCCTCGGGACGCGTCGGCGACGTGGGTGCAGCTCTTCGTGTCCGGTGACGCGTACGGCGACGATGACGTGCGACAGGCTGGGGCGAAAGTGCGAGCGCTATTTGGGTCGTCGCCGGCGTTGATTGGTGGCGTCGTGCGCGCGTGCGTGGGTGGCGAAGGGCAGACGACGGAGGGGGTGTCGATTACGGCGGCGTCGATGCCGGGCGCGCACGTGACGACGTTTCGAACGACGGTTGGAGCGTTACCCGCGCTCGATGCGCGCACGTGGACGACATTAGCGAAGAGTAGTGCAAATGGTGATACCGTTGGCGCGGTAGTGCTCGCGGAGGCATCGTTTTCGGATGTAGATGACGTGTTGCAGCGCTTACACGTCGTCATGCCGAATAGCGTCATCCTCGGCGGAGTGGTGGATCAAGGGTGCGTAATGTTCGTCGATGACGACGCGTACACGGAAGGCGCGGTAGGAATGCTTTTGAGAGGTGATTTTGAATTGGATACGCACATTGCGCACGGTGCGCGGCCGGTGGGACCGGTGATGAGCTTGACGCACGCGCAGGGCGGCGCCGTTTTGGAGCTCGACGACTCGCCTGCGCATCCGTTGCTTCTTGAAACGCTCGAAGCGCTTCCCGAGCAATCTAAATCGATGCCAGTGATGCTTGGCATAGGCGCACACGGTGCTGAGGCAGGAGGACCATTTATTTGTCGCGATATTTTATCCGTCGGCGAGTCAGGCGGCGTGGAGGTGGCATCGGTTGAATTAGAAGAGGGCGCGCCCGTACAATTGCACGTGCGGGACGCCGCGTGGGCGACGGAGCAGGCAAAAGAAGTACTCAAACGCTGCGTGACGAGCGCAAAGATTGAAGATTTATCGAGCGAAAATTCTGTGGGCGCGTTGATTTTTGCGTGCGGTCACACAAATCGTATGCACGCGAGTAATTTCCGCGAGCATTTGCCAAACGTACCGCTCGGTGGAGCGTACGTGCGCGGAGAATTCGGTCCACTCGTGGCGGGTGGCGCGAGTAGCGTGCTTTCGCACACGAGCACAATTGGGATCTTTCGCAAAAGGGCAAACGCTGGATGAGTTCTCCCCGTCAAATGTGCGCGTTGTACTAGTGTGTCAGTATTAAATAATCTTGTATGCGTGTCTATTCTCAATCGCGATCGGAAACCTTAGCATCGACGTCGATTGTATCGTTCGGAGAGCCACCGCCGTAGGACGTCCGTCCTCCTCGAGGCGAAGCGCCGCCCGCGCCTGGTCCGCCTCCCATGCCGCCCATGCCGCCCATGCCTCCCATGCCACCCATACCGCCCATGCGAGGATCAAAACCACCTTGTGCGTTCATTTGCTCTTGCGCACGGCGCTGCAAATTCTCAATTTGATCGGAAATCAACGATGGCATCAACAAGTTTACGAGAAACGTCGCCGTAATGGCGAAATACAACACGGTCCAAAACACGCCCGACGTAAAGAGCCAAATCCAAAACATAAAATTTGCAAACCTCCCTACTGGCGTGGCGCGAACCTTGGAGTATTGCTCCATCGCTTTCGGTACGTTTGTTTTAAACCACTTCGTGACACCGAGCTTGCTATCAGTTTCTGAAACTTTGCGGCGAACGTTATCCAGATACTCTTGCGCTTTGTTTCCTGTCCCGTACTTGGCGTTCACGCGGTTCGCTTTCTCGCGAATAGCATCACGCACGGCGTCGATGCTGAATTTCGATTTGATACCGTCGAGAGTATCCTTCAAGAATCGCTGAACATTGCTGAAAATAGCCTTCGATGACGCCGCAGAGGCTGCATCCGAGGCGGCGCTCGACGCCTCTGCGCCCCGCGAGCGTTCCTCTTGCTTCGCCTTGGGTTGCTCCTCTCTCGTCGCCGTACCGTTCTTCTGCGCCTCACTCAACAACACATACTTTGCTTCTAAATCTGCGCGCTCGAAACAATCAGAAACATCGACGCCTGCATCGACGAGCGCGCGCTTCATCTCTTGCGCGCGAAGACGAGGCGTGGTATCGTCACCCATCGTCGCCGCGCACCGTAGCGGTGCGCGGCGCGCCGGGACGCTCGCGCGTTGCGCGACGCGCGACGCGCGTGGTCTCGCCGCGCATCTCACCGCAACGGACGCCGCGGGCGTTCGGACCTGAGCGCGCATGCTGCGTGCGCACGAATGGCGATGAACGATGACGAAGACGCCACCGGCGCCGAGCTCACCCGCACACGCCGACGCCGACGTCGCATTCTGCGACGCACACGCGCGAGAACGCGAGAGCGATGTCTGATTCCGACGAACCCATCGCCGCGGGCGACAAAGAAGCGTGGCTTCGCGCGCGCGGCGTTGAAATCGAAACGCCGGAAGACCGCGTGCGCATCGCCGCCGAAAAAGCAGCCGCGCTTGCGGCGCGCACGGATGCGCTCGAGCGCGGCGCACCGATGCGTGCGTTCAAATACGTGATGATTCCTTGCGACGACGACGCGCCGTTCGTGGAATGCGAGGCGCGATGCGGATTAGATGAGGCGGGCGACGTGTTGCCGCTCGAGTTGAAGTCGCGCTTCGCGGGCGGCGGCGAAGTGGACGCGAATAAAGTCAAGGCGCAAGCGGTGCGGACGTTAGGTGAACAAGGCGCTGGGGTGTCGAAGGATGCCATTATGCGAGAGACCAAGGACGGGAGCACGGAGACTTTCGCTTTGGTGCGACCGAGCGAGCACAACGGTTGGTGCGGCGTGTACTTGTACCTGGACGAAGTCGGGATGTTGAAGGGATTACCGCCGAATAGACGCGCGGGTCGACTAGCGATGGAGTGTGGATTTGATGGCGTGAACTTTTTCGGTGACATGTTTATCGGTCGCGTGCAAACTAAGCCAGCGCCGATGCGCAGCGTTGATTTCAAGCTTTCAGATTTGGACTCGAGCGCGCCTTGGATGCGTTCGGCGACGATGGAAAACGTGGAATATAGCAAAGGATTGAAAGAGCTCGAAGCCGCCATGGGTCGCAACGGTGGCATGCAAACCATCAACATGGACGGCTCGGGCGGTGCGAGCGCGGGTGGCGGCAACGCCTCGAGTATGCCTTCCGGCAAAGCCGACGGCTACCGCTGGGAACAAACCGAAGACGAAATCGAGCTCGTCGTCGACGTTCCGCGAGGCACCACCTCAAAATCCGTCCGCGTACTCTTCAAACCCCGTCAAGTCGTCGTCAAAATAAACGACGAAACCGTGTGCGATATCGAACGGCTCTACGACGCCGTGCGCCCGGACGAATGTACGTGGACCATGGGCCCCGACGAAGTCTGCGTGTCCATGGCTAAAACCGACGAAGAAAACATCTGGCGCGCGCTCGTCGCCGATTCATAGCGCGCGAATCTCCCGCCGCGTCTGCATGTAACGCACACCAATTCATCACACGCACTCACGCGCATGCACGCACACACATCCGCGTCCGCGACGCCTGAGAACGCACGAGGCATCCCGAACGCGAACACCGAGCGCAGTCAACCAAATAAAACACCAAGAGTCGCACTGACGTCACAATCGCGCGCGCGATCCCGCACGCACCTCAATCGCCACGATGACGGACGACGAGACGAAAGACGTCGTAAAGAAGGAAACCAAACCCGCCGATTTCGCCACCGCGATCCTCGAGCGTAAGAAAGCCCCTAACCGGCTCGTCGTAGGTGCGTTCGACGGTCGAGACGTCGCGTCGTCTCGGATCTGGATGCAATCGAGCGTTTTCGCGCGTTCGTTCTCGCACGCGGTGACTGACGACGCGCGCGTGACGTCCACGACTGTACCACACACATAGATGAAGCCATTAACGATGATAATTCCGTCGTGGCGCTCAACTTGGCCAAGATGGATGAGTTGCAATTGTTTCGCGGCGACACCGTGTTGCTCAAGGGTAAAAAGCGCAAGGACACGGTGTGCATCGTGTTAGCGGATGAGAATTGCGAAGAAGGGAAGATTCGTATGAATAAGGTTGTGCGTAAGAATTTACGCGTTCGATTGGGGGATGTGGTGAGCGTGCATCAGGTGCGTTGTGTGTGTAGACAAAGGGCGAGATCTGGGATTACGGTTAGGATTACGCGACGCGCTCGCGCGATCGCGGGTATTCGTGTTTTCGTGCGCGTTTGGTGCGCGTGTTCGTGACTGTGATGGTGTACTGACGTGATATACGACGTGTGCGTTCGTGAATTGAACCGATATAGTGCACGGATGTCAAGTATGGCAAGCGTGTGCACGTGTTACCTTTTGGTGATTCCATCGAGGGCGTGACTGGGAACTTGTTTGACGTGTACTTGAAGCCGTACTTTTTGGAAGCGTACCGACCGGTGCGGAAGGGCGATACGTTCTTGGCGCGCGGAGGCATGCGTGGAGTCGAGTTCAAGGTTGTTGAAACTGATCCCGCGGAGTACTGCATCGTCGCGCCTGATACGGAGATTTTCTGCGAAGGCGAACCGATCAACCGCGAGGATGAGGAACGCCTCGACGACGTCGGGTATGATGACGTCGGTGGTGTGCGTAAGCAAATGGCGCAAATCCGCGAGCTTGTCGAACTACCGCTCAGACACCCGACGTTATTTAAGACGATTGGTGTCAAGCCGCCGAAGGGTATCTTGCTTTACGGTCCGCCGGGGAGTGGTAAGACTTTGATTGCGCGCGCGGTGGCCAACGAAACCGGTGCCTTTTTCTTCTTGATCAACGGTCCCGAAATTATGTCCAAGCTCGCGGGTGAGTCTGAATCGAACTTACGTAAGGCGTTTGAGGAGGCTGAGAAGAACGCTCCGGCGATCATCTTTATCGATGAAATTGATTCCATCGCTCCTAAGCGTGAAAAGACGAATGGTGAAGTCGAGCGTCGCATCGTGTCGCAACTCTTAACCTTGATGGATGGCATGAAGTCTCGCTCGCACATCATCGTGATGGGTGCGACGAACCGACCGAACTCTATTGACCCTGCTCTTCGTCGTTTCGGCCGCTTTGATCGCGAAATCGACATCGGCGTTCCTGATGAAGTCGGACGCTTGGAGGTGTTGCGCATTCACACGAAGAACATGAAGCTCGATGAAAGCGTTGATTTGGAGAAGATTTCCAAGGAAACGCACGGCTATGTTGGCGCGGATTTGGCTGCTCTCTCTACCGAAGCTGCGCTTCAGTGCATCCGTGAAAAGATGGACCTCATCGATTTGGAGGACGACAACATCGACGCTGAAGTTTTGGACTCCATGGCCATCACGAACGATCACTTCTTCTCCGCGCTCACGACTTCCAACCCTTCGGCGTTGCGCGAGACTGTCGTCGAAGTGCCGAACGTGTCTTGGGACGATATTGGTGGATTGGAGGGTGTCAAGCAAGAGTTGCAAGAAACTGTGCAGTACCCTGTCGAGCACCCAGAAAAGTTCGAGAAGTTTGGCATGGCGCCATCCAAGGGTGTTCTCTTCTACGGCCCTCCGGGTTGTGGTAAGACGCTTCTCGCGAAGGCAATCGCTAACGAGTGCCAAGCGAACTTCATCTCTATCAAGGGCCCTGAACTTTTGACGATGTGGTTTGGTGAGTCTGAAGCCAACGTGCGTGAAATTTTTGACAAGGCGCGTCAAAGCGCCCCGTGCGTGCTCTTCTTTGATGAACTTGACTCTATTGCCAACCAACGTGGTAGCAGCTCTGGTGATGGTGGCGGTGCGGCCGATCGCGTGTTGAACCAACTTCTCACGGAGATGGATGGGATGGGATCGAAGAAGACGGTGTTCATCATCGGCGCCACTAACAGACCGGACATCATCGATACCGCTCTCATGCGCCCTGGCCGTCTCGATCAGCTCATTTACATTCCCCTTCCGGATGAAGGCTCTCGTTTGAGCATCTTCAAGGCAAACTTGCGCAAGTCTCCGATCGCTGCGGACGTCGATCTCGACGTCTTGGCGCGTTTCACGAATGGCTTCTCTGGTGCTGATATCACTGAAATTTGCCAGCGCGCGTGCAAGTACGCGATCCGCGAAAGCATCCAGCGTGATATCGAAGCCGAACGTGCGGCTGCGGTCAACCCTGACGCGATGGTTGATGATGCCGTTGATCCGGTGCCGGAGATCACCAAGGCACACTTTGAAGAAGCGATGAAGCACGCGCGCAAGTCTGTGACTGACGCCGACATCCGCAAGTATCAAACCTTTAGCCAAACTCTTCACCAAGCGCGTGGTTTCGGCGGTGACTTCCAGTTCCCCGACGGTTCCGGTGCCGCCGCGCCGTCTGGCACGCCAGCCGCCGCCGCTGCCGCCGCCGCGGATGACGACTTGTACGACTGATCAACAACACATTTTTCTTTCTAGACTCGAAACGACCACTTACGACGACGTCACGGCTCGCTCATACGTCATTACTTTGAAATGAAACACTTGAACACATTCATTCATGCATTATACGCACCCGAAAGCACGATGCGCGCGTATACGAGATCGAAGACGCAAAAGTACCTTTGTATGTTTCGCTGATACGAAGGGTGATGATATTTACAGTTCTAAGGCTAATTGCACAACTCTCACGAAACCTACTTCTTAGCTTCAAGAGCGGACGCGCCGGAAATAATTTCGATAAGCTCCGTGGTAATGGCGGCTTGACGAGTACGGTTGTACAAGAGCGTGAGCTTATTCAACATTTCCCCGGCGTTCTTGGAAGAGGATTCCATGGATTGCATTCTCGAGCCCAACTCAGACGTGTTGTTTTCGAGCATGGCGTTGTAAAGCAACGCGCCCATCTTGAACTCGGCGAGATCAAGCAAAAATTCCGAACGATCCGGACCTTCGATTTCGTACGTATCAAACGCATTCACACCCTCTTCCGCAACCTTTTCGAGTTCGTCGTTGGACAAAATCGTCGCCACCGTCGGCTTGAACGCAATGGCGGACTGGAAACGGTTGTAAATCAAGTGCGTCTTCGGCGCGTTCTTAGACATGATTGCATCCGCGATGCCGCACACCGTGGCGAACGTCAACGGTTGCTTGGTCGTATCGACGATAACGTCGTTGATTTGCTTCGGGTACAAGCGCGCGATTTGTGATCGCGCCTTTTCACCGATGACGTCCAACGCCGCCGCGCCGCCATTCATGTCATTCAAAATCTTCGTGTACTTCACCACG
>Ga0222714_10001720_pt1 | contig 24320 bp, 32 predicted proteins | sample C33_3DmetaG_FD_165048 | JGI IMG/M metagenome (GOLD analysis project Ga0222714, IMG submission 165048) | Estuarine water microbial communities from San Francisco Bay, California, United States - C33_3D | ecosystem: Environmental > Aquatic > Marine > Unclassified | place: USA: California...
ACTAATATGTTTTTTACATTAGGATTAATCATTGGATTTGGATTGGGTTGGTACGTCAACGAGAAAGTGGAAGACGTGGCTGAAAAAGTAAATCCTTTAAATTGGTTTAAAAAGAAATAGTATGGAAAGTTATCAAAAAATAGTTGATTTGGCCAAAGCCATAGATGCCTGGAGAATATTTCCTCGAGCATTCATTTTGACCTATATGTACATCTTGATCAAAGTGGTGCATTGGTTTATGGCATTGGACAAACCATCAATGGAACAGGCAGGTCTTGTTTCCATAGTGGTAGGAGCAGGAGCGGCTTGGTTTGGTCTATACACAAACAGTGGTTCTAAGGTATTGAATCAAGCACCAGCACCAGCACCACAACCAGCGCCAGCGGCTAAGGTATCCAACACTCAAGTCAATCCGTAATTACCAAAGCGTTGACAGAACGACATTTTAGTTTATAATTAAACAAAATGAAGAATTATTACGACACCTTAGGTGTGAGTGAAACTGCCTCTGACAATGAGATCAAATCCGCTTTTCGCAAACTGGCGGCACAGCATCACCCTGACAAAGGTGGTAACGAAACCAAATTCAAAGAAATCAACGAAGCCTACGATACCCTAAAGAATACTCAGAAACGTCAAGAATATGACACCATGCGAAAGTATGGACAACGCAATTTTGGTTCTGGAGAAAACTTCTCTTTTAATATGAATGATTTTTTTACGGAAGATGTATTCGAAGACTTTTTTTCTGGGTTTGGGTTTGGTCCAGGGGGACGAGGACAGACTCGTGTATATCGTAAACAACCTAGAGCCAATAAGAGTGTAAACATCAGAATCAGTGTGAGCATAAAAGAAGTGATGCAATCTATAGAGAAAACTCTCAGTCTACGTTTGCCATCAGGACGAGATGAGATCGTGTCAGTTAAGATACCCGCAGGCTGTCAAAATGGCGCCACTTTCAAATATAAAAATTTAGGTGACGACACTGACAAGAACATTCCGCGTGGAGATTTATTAGTGACAGTGTCTGTGTTGGACTCAGACGGATATACACGCAAGGGCAACGACATATGGACCGACAGAACCATCACGGCATTTGAAGCGATGAGAGGCTGTGAATTTCAAATACGCACACTGGATGATAAAATATTAAAAGTAAGAGTGCCCGGAGGCACACAACCTGGCACTGTGATCAATCTAAAAGGTCACGGAATGCCCATACACGATGCGTTAAATATAAGAGGAAATATCCTTGTGAGAATTAATATTATAATTCCACAACTTACTGAACGTGAACTGGAGCAGATAAAAGGACTATGACCCACATAAGCATTTACACAAATCCGTATTACGTACTGCATCAAACGAGCCATCTTGTGCATTTTTTCTCTCCCCCTATGGGCTACAAGGACTGGTCGCAATTTGAGCAAGACTTCTTACATTGTATGACTACTGCTAATGGTATAGGATTGGCCGCTAACCAGATTGGATTAGCACAGAGATTTTTTGGTATGGGACACAGTTCATTTGACGAATTTAAAAAACCTGCTATACTTTACAATGCTAGGATAATAAAAGCATCTGATGAAGTAGAAATAGGAGAAGAAGGATGTTTGAGTTTTCCAGACACGTATTACAATGTGTACAGGCACATAGAAATAGATGCGGAATGGCAGAATATGAAAGGTGAAACACAAGGAGCAACATTGAGAGGATTAGAAGCACGATGTTTCCAACACGAGCTGGACCACATCAATGGAATTACATTTAATCAAAAGGCAGAGGAGAACAACAACTAATGTTAGAAGCCAGCGACAGTTTAGAGAATATATTTGAACAAGCAGTCAAAGAAGCAGAAACCAGGAAACACGAATACGTCACAATAGAACATCTACTTCTTGCTCTGATCAAAGATAAAGACGTTGGACAGGTGTTAGTTGATTTTAAAGTAAATGTAGGAGCACTCATAAAAGAAGTTGAAACCTATTTGGATATTAAATGCGGAGACATAACATCCAAATCAGCGACTCCGATTGCTCCAAGAAAAACTGCTTCATTGGAAAGACTGATGAACAGAGCATTTACACAGGCACTGTTCCAAGGTAGACAGGATGTCACATCATTGGATGTACTGCTGAGCATATTCGCAGAAAAGAAAAGTTATGGTGCCGCGTTCTTGAAACAATATAAAATAAACAAAGAAGACATACAGGATCTTGTACAGTCAGAACAAATCCTAGGCGAGGGAGACATTCCAAGTGCAGGACCAGAACAAAAATTAAGACCAAATCAAGCAGACAAAGTCTTAAGAAGTTATTGTGAAAATTTAAATCAAAAGTATTTTGACAAGAAGATTGACCCTGTGATTGGCCGAGAAGACGAGTTAGAGGTATTAAAACAAATATTAGCACGTAGAAACAAAAGCAATGTGCTGATAGTGGGCGATCCTGGAGTGGGTAAGACTGCCATAGTGGAAGGACTTGCTCGTAGGATTGCCAAGAACAAGGAAGACGTTCCTGCATATTTAAAAGATCATATTGTGTTTAGTTTAGACATTTCCTCAATGCTGGCTGGCTCAAAATTCCGAGGTGACTTTGAAGAGAGATTGAAAATGGTGTTGAATGCACTGGATCAAAAAGGTAAATGTATATTGTTCATTGATGAAGCACATATGATGGTGGGTGCTGGATCCACAGGATCAGGAGGTATGGATCTTGCGAATATGATCAAACCTGTGCTGACCAAATCTAATATTAAAGTAATTGCTTCAACCACTTGGGAAGAATATCGTAAGTTCTTTGAAAAAGACAGAGCACTGATGAGAAGATTCCAACGATTGCAGGTGGGCGAACCTACCAATGATGTTGCTGTCAAAATATTAAAAGGAATCAAACACTATTACGAAAAGTTTCACGGATGCACCATTACAGATGAGGCCTGTGAAGATGCTGTGGAATACTCGCAGAAATTTATCGCTGACAAGAAATTGCCAGACAAGGCAATTGATATAGTTGATTCCGCTTGTGCTCGTTTGAGGTTGAAAGGTATTGAAAATGGCAAAATTGATCACGAGGAGATCATACACGAAGTATCCAAAATCACAGGTATATCTATAGAGCAGTTGTCACAAAAACAAGCAGTCAATCTAAAAACACTAGAAGAGAAAATGAAAATGCAGGTGTTTGGACAGGACGAGGCACTGAATCAAGTGATAGACAAGATACTAGTATCCAGAGCAGGGTTAAAATCACTGAACAAGCCTGTGGGATCATTCCTATTCCTAGGACCAACTGGTTGCGGTAAAACAGAAACTGCCAAACAGTTGGCATCTACTCTAGGAGTTCAACTGCTGAGATTTGATATGTCAGAGTATCAAGAGAAGCATTCTATTGCGAAATTGATTGGTTCACCTCCAGGTTATGTGGGCTACGAAGACTCGCATATGGGTGGTGGTATGCTGATCAACGAAATTGAGAAGAATCCACACGCAGTGGTGTTGTTTGATGAGGTGGAGAAAGCACATCGAGATGTATCCAATATGCTGTTGCAGATAATGGACTATGGTACGGTCACAGGTTCCAATGGCAAGAAAGCAGACTGTAGAAACATTGTGTTGATCCTAACTTCAAATTTAGGTGCGGCAGAGATGGAAAAAGGCAATCTAGGGTTTGGAGAAGCTGATAGAACTGAAGATGATGATGCTGTCAAAAACTTCTTCGCTCCTGAATTCAGGAACAGACTAGATGCTATTGTTAAGTTTTCTAAACTGGCCAAAGAGACAATGAAGAAGATTGTGGGCAAATTCCTATTAGAATTGAACACAATGACCACAGAGAAGAGAGTTGAAGTAAATGCCACAGAACAGGCAATAGAACATCTAATAGAAAAAGGATTTGATGATAAAATGGGTGCTCGTCCTCTACAAAGAATCATAGACGATGAGATCAAAAAACCACTTTCAAGAATGATCCTATTTGGTGATCTACAAGATGGTGGTAGGGTAGAAGTCAATCTAAAGGAAGATAAACTGGAATTAGTTTATAAAAAAGCAATAGTGACTGATCAATTCAAACCCAAAGTGGCAGATGAGAAAAACGCACAATAAACTCTTCTACGGACGATACACACACAAGGCAGTCTTTAAGATGCCCTGGGCTGGATGGCTGTATCCAACCACTGACGAGCATTTAAATCGGGTATTGCAAGATCCCCTTGCTTTTAAAGGTCACGTGTTTATGGAAAAGTATATAAAAATTGACAAACACAAAAACGAGATACGAGCATTGGCATACGTAATACGAAAGTACAGAAGACAAATGAACTTTAGGATACAAGACGGCGAAGTCATAATGTACGGCAATAAAAAACTTATACACGAACTTATAACAGCATTCTGGGACCAATGGATTGATTGTTTTGAAACTTCTAAAAATTTTGATCTAAAGATGAACAAACACACAGTGGTATGTTCGAGACTGCCTCATAAAAAATATCAATATCAGATCTGGATGAAAGACGGCTGTTATGAAGCAAAAGACAGAATGGCTCGTAGTCTTGCCAGTTATCTGTTGGATAAACCCGATGTGGGGCGACCTGCCAACAAAATGCAGGAATGGTGGCTGAGAGGCAAAAGTGATTATAACGGCACTGGATATTTTTATATCACAGATGAAAAATGTTTAACTCCTGTTCATATGATTTTGGGAGAACACATTGACAAAATTATAAAGTTTGTTAAAATATAAAATGACTGAAATAATAAAAAAACTAATAGACAAAAAAATATTTAAAGTGGGTACATTGGTTGATGCACCTGTGCGTAAAATGTATATGGGTGACCCTGTGATTCTTTCAAAAACTCTACGAGTAGCAGAGATTAAAGACGATCATTGTATAGCAGATGAAGAATATGAAATAGAACCTGAAGCACCTATGTTAAAAATACCCTACAGTAAGATTACACTTATTGATGGTATGGAACCACAAGAATTGGCCGCTGTGTATGGACTAGCATCAAAGACCGAAAGATTTAAACGCAAAGATCTCGATAAATAATCACAATGGCACAGTCAAGCACAACTATTTCTAATCAAAGATCACACAAAGTGAACATTACAGGTACGGATATTTCTTTTAGAAACACTGATTCAACTATTAGAACAACTTCTACAAGCCTAGCGAATCTAGCACAATACGATCTAATCACTATAACAGGAACAACGAACAACAATTCAACTTTCACTGTTAGCAGTGTTGCTTCAAATGGTTTATCAATCACTGTAGAAGAAACAGTAACGACCGAATCTGCTGGTGCAAGTGTTACTGTAGATTATGTAGGATTTGTAACTGCTAAAGAAAAAGGTGATGGCTATTATGCACAAACAGACGGCATACACACTGTGGCATACCACGTTAATTCTACCTGCACTGGTTCTGCTAAAATGCAGGGATCATTGGCCACAACACCTACCGAATCTGATTGGTTTGATATCACTGGTACCACATTCACTACAGATCAAAGTACCACAGTTTCTAGTGTAAACTTTACAGGTAATTTTGTTTGGACGAGAGCAAAATTTACTGGAATGACGGCTGGCGCTGTTACAAAAATTCTATACAATCACTAATAAGTCATTGATTTTATTGACTTTTAATTAAGATCAACTCTGTTGACTTATACTGTATCTGTTGTATTATTAACATATGACAGACAATGAACTAGAAAATCTAGAATTCGTAGAAGTTCGAGTGACTCCAGAAACCATGGATGCTCACGTGCAATGCCTACGAGAGAATGGCTACAAGGTAAACAAGACATTCACATTATTAACCAAGTACACTATCGCATTCCTTTTGGGTGCCTATCTAATGGGGGTGTTCTATGGCTCTTAAAAACAATCTTAGAAAATTATTACTGACGTCCGCAATGGGCTTGATGCTACAGAACTGTGGTGGTGGCGGTGGTGGCGCTGTCGGGACGGTGACCTCTTTCGTTGACGATACAGTATCACAACTGGCGGGATCAGAATCCATAGTCAGTTCATATTCAGCCACACTTTCTACTTTTCAATCTTTAATATCAGGCGGGGACTTATCTTCACTGAGTGCTATCACCAACCCAGATGCCAAGACCAAACAGTCAGCATCTACTATTTTGAGTACCATAACCTCAGCAGAAACCCTATGGTCACAGACCGTGGCACTGATAAATTCACAGAGCACGGACAGGAAACTGGCTATCTACAATTCCAATTCCTACAAGGACGCATATGCGGCCTATCTATATCTCACAGAAACGGTAAAACCTATTGTACAGAAAGTTTCCGCTGGCACGGGCATTTCCACAGAAGAATTCAACAGAGTAGCGGACAACAACACTGTGACCACTATCATAGCAGAGAAAAGAAGCACTACGGTCACTGAACACGTCTCAACAAAACTTTCAGAATTATCAACACCAGCACCTACACCTACACCTACACCAGAACCAGAGGTAACTGTAACAGGAACGGTCACATTAGACCCTACTGTGGTCTCCACAGCGGTTGATGGAGATCCCTACACGGTGACCACATATGTGGACGGAGAGGACACAACCACTACCACAACAGGAGAAGCAGTCACAACTACTTCAACTACAAACAATGTAGTGGACACAGCGAACAGTGACGGTACCACTACCAGAAGGACTTATACTATAACCACAACCACTACAGTCACTCCCACAACCACCGCGGTGACTGCAACAAGAACTTATACAGATGTTGTGAAAAAAGATGTAACAACTACTACCACTACAACACCTAATATTAGAACCACATACTCTAATGGCACTTCTGTGGATTCCACGGGCACACCTGTGGTCGCTACCAGTATTGCTACAGTGATTGTGAGCACAACCACTAGATCAGAGGTCATAACAAAATCTACCAGTACAGAGAACGCAACTGTGACCACAAACGACAATCCTGGAGTGTTAGTCAGCACAGAAACAATATCTAATGCCTACACAGACAGTGATCCTAACCTAGGTACAAGAACACCTGGATACTCGTCAGTCAAGAGCACATACGAGACCAACGAATATCTAGACAGAGATTCCAGTGGTGCTCTACAAGGCTGGGCTAACGGTGGTAAGAAACAGGTCAAAGCATCAGATGCCTACTCAAGAGGTTGGACTGGTAAAGGTGTAACAGTAGCAGTCGCTGACACAGGATATGATACAGATCATCCAGAATTCGCTGGACAGGTAACTGCCACAATAGATTATACAGGAACAGGAATAAACGATATACAAGGGCACGGTACTCACGTGTTAGGATCTATTGTTGCTAAAAAAGATGGCACAGGCACACACGGTGTGGCATTTGATTCCAAAGCAGTGGTTATTAAGATTACAAATTCATCTTACGCAAATACTTCGTTGGCCGCACAAGGGTTTAGTTGGGCGGCGGATCAAGGTGCATCTGTTGGTAACATATCTGCCAATTCCAACTATGATGTGTATTTTAGAAACAGCCTAACTTCATTGTCAGATGGCACATACAAGAGTACAGATTCAAGATACAACTATGGAGCAGGGGTATTTTATAACGAACAATCACCTATAGAATGGAAAGCGGCCACTGACAAAGATCTAATTGTGGTTAACTCTGCAGGTAACCAAGGACTTGCAGTTCCAGCCAATCCAGGCTATTTTGCCACAGCAGTTGACAGCGATGGCAATCTACTGTTAGGTGGTAAAATGTTGATTGTAGGCGCTGTGGACCAAAATGGCAATGTAGCAAGTTGGTCCAACAAAGCAGGACATATCTGTCAGGTTGTTGTCGCTGACACGTGTACAGACACATATAAAGTTTCAGATTTTTATATACTAGCACCAGGATGGACATACTCAACTAAGAATGATGGCACATACGGAACGATGGCTGGTACATCAATGGCGGCACCTTATGTGACAGGTGGTGTTGCATTGGTTAGGCAGATGTGGCCTTATATGAAAGGTGAGAATGTGGTCAAACTATTAACCACAACAGCAAATAAAAGTATAACAGATTATAATGTAAATGTTCACGGAGCAGGAATTATGGATTTGGAAAGAGCCACTCGTCCAGTTGGGGCGGTTGGTATTCCAACTACGGGCAGAACCACCTCGTCTGTCAGCACGGTAAGTTTATCCGGCACAGGTGGTTCTGGTTCGTCTCTGTCAGCATTGAGCAATATTCCACAATTGAACAAAGTAATGATTGTGGACGAGTTTGCTCGAGACTTCTATGTGAATATGACTAAAGGAATAGTTGTCAAAGACAATCGTAAATTCAGTGATGTGCGAGCGGCACAACAAGGATTACCTTACCTGTCATTCCAACAGCAGTATGGAGCATTTGAACAGGGCGGACAGTATATGATTGGGAAAGATTTAACATTTGGATTATATAATACCACTGACACTAAAGGTGATTGGACAACCAATATTACTAAAGACTGGGACCTTACAAAAAATTTAAAATTCAAAACCACAGTGGGCTATATGTCAGAACAGAACACGTGGTTAGGTAACACTACGGAAGGTGCACTTGCGGTGGGCAAAAATAATGATACACAATTTGGACAGGTAGGAATAGAATACAAAATGGGTAGCAATACATTCTCATTTGATGTGGGTCAAGGGTATACACAACTTAATACTGTATCTAATTCAATGATCACTAGTGCTGATACTTTGCAAACTCAATCTATGAAAATTGGGTGGGAGAAACAGATAGATGATACTAGTAAGTGGGGTATGACTTACTCTATGCCTAATAGAATTAAAAAAGGTGCAGTAAATCTAAATGTTCCATATGCTACTACATTAAATGGAGAAGTGATATATGATAATGTACGAGCAGATCTAAGTGCCAAAACACCAGAGAAAGACATAGGTATCTACTACTCATCACAACCTAAATCAGACTTAGAATGGAAAACATCATTTAGTCTAGAGTATCGTCAGAACGTGGCAGGTGTTGAGGGAGATAATAAGTTTGTACCAGCAATGCAGGTAAGCAAGAAATTCTGGGGTGCTTGTATGAGTTTCTTTGGTATGCAGAATGAGAGACCTGGTTGCCAGAAAATCAGAGCAGAAGAAAAATTATCTAAATTAATGAAACAAAAAGGCAAAGAGAAAGAAATTGCAGATCTAAAATTGAAGATGATAGACATAGATATGCAAATAGCAAAAATCAACGGTGTGAGCGACAAAGCGATCGCTGAAATGGAAATGGACAGAAAGATAGCATTAGGATGGAAACAGTAGAAATACATTGCATAGACAATGGTAAAGTTAAAACAGCGGAAGTGTTAACCCAAACAGACAAGTATATGAAAGTGGTTTTTGAAGGAACCAATATGACTCTAGAACTTGTACGTAAGGACTTAAATAAACCATATATAGGAAGTAAAGCAGGATTGGAGTTTATATACAATGGCTGACAAAGAAAAAATAAAATTTTTAATTAAACTTTATAGCGAATATTTTGATAAACCTCCACAGGTTTCTATTTTATTAAACAACAAAATAATAGTAGAAAAACAAGATATAAAAGGTACCTCAGATAAACCTGATGTTTTAGAGTTTACACAAGAGTTAGAATCAGATCAAACTTATGAACTTATTATTCAGAGAGAAGGTAAAGATAAAACACAAACTATAGTAGAAAACGGAAAAATCATAAAAGATCAATTACTACATATAAATGCTGTAGAAATTGATGATATAGATATAGGTGGTTTAATTTACGAAGGTTTATATGTTCCAAAATATCCAGAACCATGGGCTACACAACAAAAAAATGCAGGTATAGAACTGCCTGAATCATTTAAAAATGTAACTTGTATGGGTCATAACGGCGAATGGAAACTGAAATTTAGCTCGCCTTTTTATATGTGGCTGTTGGAGAACCTGTATTAGTATAAATACAGAGTATGAGCATACATTACGAAGACATCAAAACAATACTAGCAAGAATAGACGGTATAATGGCGGGAAACGCACAGGAAGACGAGTCCTACGAACCGTTTCCAGAAGCAGATGAAATAACTTTTGAGGATGATGATGCGTTCTACGAAGCATTTGGTGAATTAGGTTATCCTGAAGACGAACTGTGGGAAGCAGAATACGGTGGCAGAAAAGTTCCACTAAACAAGCCTATGAGAGGCGATGTTAAGAAATTCAAGGTATATGTCAAAGATCCAAAAACAGGCAACATCAAAAAAGTCAACTTTGGACACGGTGGATCTTCAGCAAGACGTTTAAGACAAAAAACTATGAAGATTAGAAAATCCAATCCTAAAGCAAGAAAAAGTTTCAGAGCAAGACACAACTGCGCCAACCCAGGACCAAAGACCAAAGCAAGATACTGGAGTTGTAGAAAATGGTAAAAGCCAACGAATTCATTATAGAGAACGTAGACTCAAACGCAGTAAATGAATTAGATCTTTTCATTATGAACAACGAAGATCTATACAGAAGACGATTTATGCCTATCATCAAAAACCTTCAAAGAAAAATTGCAAAGAATGTTTATGATCACGAAAAAGCAAAAAAATTATGGATGTATCTCGTAGATGACGCGGCGAAAGAATACGTGAAAGAATACGGACAACCGGACGAAGATGTCAAAAATATGTTTCCCAAAGAAGTTAGACTTCGTGTCGCAGAAATTATTGCAGATAGAGAATTAGAAAATATCAAACAAGGCGAATACGATGTTATTAAAGGAACTGTTTCTTAGAGAGGACAATCGCTCAACGGCAGTATTTGCTTTTGGTCGCTTCAATCCACCCACAATAGGTCATCAAAAATTACTCAACAAAGTTGTGTCTACTGCACAACAGGTTGACGGTAAAGGATATGTATTTCTATCACAAAAACAGAATAACAAAACAGATCCATTGAGTTTCCAAGAAAAACAATCTTACATACAACAGTTCTATCCTGATCTTGTGATTGGTGATGCTTCAGTGAAAACTATAATACAGGCATTGCAAAAGATACAGAATGAAGGCAGAACGAGAGTGGTAATGATCGCTGGATCAGATAGAGTGCAAGAATTTGAAAAACTACTCAACCAATACAATGGTAAACCTGATAAAGCAGGCAATCAACTTTACCAATTTGACAAAATAGATGTGGTAAGTGCAGGTGAAAGAGATCCTGACGGTGATGATGTGTCTGGAGCATCAGCATCAAAAGCCAGAGAATTTGCATCCACTGGTGAGCAAAAAGCATTTGAAAAAATTATATTGGGTGGTAATAATGGTAAAAAACTTTATGATCTGCTACAGACAAGATTAGGATCTGTGGTTGCTCTAAACAACGAGAAGTTGTATACTGAAGACGAAATGGCAAAAAAACAACCTGTGATATATCTAGATATGGATGGTGTAATCGCTGACTTCTTTGGTGGTGTGGAAAAGATGTACGGAGTAAAACACTGGAAAGAATTAACATCTGTAAAAACAGGTGGAGAATTAAAACAAGAAGTAATTGATAGAATAACAGGATCAGACTTTTTTTCAACACTGCCAAAATTTCCATCCGCGGATGGTCTAATACAATTGATCAAATCAGCCACAGGCGGACATTTTTCCATCCTGACATCACCACTGATAGGAGATCACGAGAACTCCGCCGCACAGAAAAAAGTATGGATCTCTAAGAACATTGAAAAACCAGATGAAGTTATTGTGTCAGGTCGTAAAGAAAAATGGGCTAAACAGAAGGATGGCACTCCCAACATACTGATAGACGATCGTCCGGTTAACATAGAGAGATGGGAAGCCAAAGGTGGATTCGGTATCTTGTATCAAGCCAACAAAGATAGTATAATTAAAGTACAACAAGAATTAAACAAATACGGAGAACAGCATGGCAATTGATATCAATAGAAAATACGTAGACAGCTTCACAGAGGATGAGAGAGAAGCCAAACACAAGGCAAGAACAGAATTAGAAAAACAAATGGCAGAATTTTTAGCCAAAGGTGGCAAAGTTGAGAAACTGGAACCAGGTATCGCAAAAGGTGCTTCAGGAATGATGGGAGCCAAACTACAGTATTCAGATGCTGATATAAAGAGACAAGCGAGGGAACAGAGTGGACATACAGGAACTAAAAAGATTAGCTGGGATACCAAATAAAACAGAGCCTAGTTTCGGCGAGAACATATCACACACCGGCACGGAAAAAGCAGAATATCAAAGGAAACACAACATACGTCCAGGCACGGACGAATGGTTTCGATTGTGGTTCGCATTGCCAAGATTGACAGGCGAAAACCCAATGCCTAAGAATAAAAAATAGGACCAATGTCCATATTCAATACTCACAAAAATAAAGCGATATGTGTATTGCCATGGGTACACGAGCATCAAGATCTATTTGGAAAACAAAAACCTTGTTGTTGGGGGAGAAAAATAATTAATAATAGAACTCTAGAGACTATTAGACAAGAAATGTTACAGGGACAACAACCTAAAGAGTGCAATATTTGTTATAAATTTGAATCAGAAGGAGAATTAAGTCCAAGAATTACTGAAACTACGGATTGGATTAAAAAATTTGGCGCTCCTGATCCAGCACAACCAAACATAGAAAGTATACATATCCTAAATGATCCCACTTGTAATTTAAAATGTAAGACGTGTGGACCGGCATCGAGTACACTATGGAGCAAGGAAAAAGGACTTCCTATCACTATTCCAACCCATAACTTTGACAAATATGATTTAAAAAAATTAAAAAAAATTAACCTCAGCGGAGGAGAACCCACATACAATAAATCGTATGAGGAGTTATGCGATAGACTAATAAAAGAAAATCCAGATTGCGAACTCATGATAACGTCAAATCTAAAACGATTGCCCGAAAAATGGAAGGAAATTATATCTGCTTTCAAGAATGTCTCTGTGCTGATATCATGTGATGCACTCAATGAATTAGGATGTTATGTGAGATACCCACTCGGATGGAGTCAGTTTGAGGAAAATGTAAAATTTGTTTCCAAACACGCTAATTTTGTTAAATTTAATCTAGTGCCTTCTAATTTAGTTCTACACAAAATTGCTGATACCGTAGAATGGATGCGACAGTTCACTGATGTTATACATCTCAACCAAGTTGTAGGAGATAAATGGACACATCTGCCAGTGCCTTATTCACACAGAAGTGTTTATTTAGAAGCTTTAAACAAAGTTACAAACATAAAAATTTCACCCTGGCAAGCATCAGAGTTCAGGACTACCATAAAAAGTTATATAGAGAAATACGAACAGAATAATTACGATTCTGTAGTACATGATGCGTTATCAAAGGAAATAGCCGAACAAGACTCTCACAGGACCACACAATTAAAGGACGTGGATCCTTTTTTATACTCGTGGATTTTCGCTAAATAACAGCAAATGACATCAGAAATCAAACTACGAGCAAAACAAGTATTCGCAGATGTGTTCCTATTCTATCTACAGGCGCACTACTACCACTGGAACGTGGAGGGTCGTCATTTCTCACAGGATCACAAGTTATTCGGAGATATCTACGAGGACGTGCAGGAATCTATAGACAAGTTTGCGGAACAGCTACGTACACTGGACACTTTCGCTCCAGGCGTGTTCAACAGATTTATGGACCTCGCTGGCATAGAACAAGAGTCCACGATACCAGGGTCTGATGAGATGTACAAAAGATTAATTGCATCCAACGAAAAAGTTATTACAGGTTTAACAGAATTGTTTATGATGTTGGAAGAGAACCACCTACACGGATTTGGTGACTTCATCGCGGGCAGGATAGACGCACACAACAAACATCAGTGGATGCTCAAAAGCACACTGAAATGAGAATAAGAGAAATAACAGAAGCAATTGGAGTAGCACCGCTTGGTGTTATAGTTCAGACTCCAAAACAAAAAGTTCTTGTGGGTGATAACCACAGGACTCCTATCAAACTAGATCCAAGAATTAAAGCAGAAATAGAGAAAGTGGGTGACGAACACGGCTATTGGGGGGAAGGCACATCTGGTGCAGATTTTGGCCCTTACTCCACTTTCAGAGCAAGTATAGATAGAGGCGCAGGGTTCAAAGGCAGTTGGGACGCAGATTACAAAATTAATGCTAACGATTGGCGATTCCTTTACACCATGTTTGCCAATGTGGATGATGGCGGAAACTCTCAAACCAAAGCGGCGGGAGCCAATCCCAACGAAACAATATTTAATAACCTAATTAAAAATCCAACCTGGCAATTTCCAGGTGTGGCTGTGAATGCTCAGTCAATGGAAAAATTTCTAAAGGCGGGAAGCACTCCGCAGACGGATTTCCTTGCGTTGGCCCAACAACAGGCCACTCCAGAAAATGTGAGGAAATTCTTAGACACAGGTGAAAAAGAGATGTTTGACAACTACGAAAACAACAACTCTCCTATGGCAAAGATAGCCAAAGGAGCCAATGGAGAAAGAGACAAACACCTTGTTGGGAAAAAGCAACCAGGTGTGTATTTTGCTGGTGCTGGACATCTGGTATCAATTTCTAAAAATTTTAATTTGTCAATGATTGATGGCTCACAAGCAGAAGGATGAAAATAAAAGAAATAAGCGAATATTTTTCAGAACCAAGGACACTGGGCGAACCAGGCTATGGTCTAGCACATCCACTGCATCCGTCTAATGTGAAATCATTATCAAACCAATTCAAAGAGAAATTCAAATCACTGTTCAACAAGAAGAAGGAAGAACCCAAGCGAGAATGGACCGCATTTGAGATGGCCTGTATGGAGGGTGGACATCCACTGCCCGAGGACGCGGCCGGCGTGGGCACGATCACAAAACAAAACACTACCAAAGATGTAAAGCCAGGCGACGAATACAAGAACGTTAAAAAATTACATCTAGAATACAAAGAATTTTTAGAAAACTTCGCTGACAAGAAAGTCAAGGGCAAGTCAAGACCTGGTAGGGTCAAACGAGCAGGTGCCAGTTGCAAGGGTTCTGTGTCATCATTAAGAAGCAAAGCAAAACGGTATGGCGGTGAACGGGGCAAGATGTATCACTGGTGTGCCAATATGAAATCTGGTCGTAACAAATCTCGATAATTATCATTAATGTTATCATCAACGAAATGGTTGTTAATCTACGAGTTTGACGTTGAAATATATCGACGAGCACCTACTATAAGAATATTCTTTGAAGATACATTATTAAACGAATTTACTTTAGAAAAAAAAACATTTGGAGTGTTGGAAGTTGATTACAATATTAAGGAAGAAAATAAACTTACTATAGAATTCGTTAATGATGACAATAATTATACCAATGGATTTATGACTAGAAGCACTTATATACATCCAAAATATTTTTATATCGTACCTAAATGTTTTGTTACAAACTATACAAAGAATGAAAAAAATTATGCACGTATTTTTGGAAGAAGGAATTACTATCTTTATAGAAAAACTGGAAAATCATTTATTAATACTCCAAAATTCAACATTGGTTCGGAATATATTAAACATTGGTATAGAACTCGAACAGAGTATCCTCAGAATTTAGCTAAAAATGGGGTGGTTACACCAGGTAAAGATTATAATGAGTATTATCAGGGTCCTCACGGAGGAAATAAAAAATTCAATTTTATATTTTATAAAAAACACGGATTACTGTTATTGGGTCCAATACATAAAGGATTTTTCCTACATAGAACTAAAGACGAATTAGATTTTGAGAAATTAGAACCCCTAATAAAATAAATAGAAGTATGCTTATTAATGAAATCATAATTCGAGAACAAGCCACAGTAGGAGCAACTTCTGCTGGTAATATAGCTACTGTAGTATCACCACACATTGCCATAGGTAAAGATCGTTTTAAAAAATCGTTCACAGGATCGCCTGGAGTGTCAGGTACAAAAGCACCCAAACTGCCTAAAATAGTACAACCAAAAAACCCAGATGGCACAGCCAAAGGAGCACACGCACTACCAGGTGTTAGTCTGTTTGGTGGACCAGGAGTGGTGAGAAGATGAGAAAAAAATTAATTAGATTAAAAAATTTAAACGGACTTGAAGCATACAAAATTACGGATCCTCAACGAGCAAGGATCAAAAAACAAAACGAAATAGATTTAAAGAAATATAAACCGTCCAATGCCTGATGAAAATAAACCATACTGTATGAATTGTGGCAACACTCATCACTGTGGAGAAACTCTCTACAGAAAAGAAATAGAGGTTGTAAACAATAAAATTATATATGAGTGGACCATAGATGTATGCAAACATTGTAGATGTGAGGAGTGTGAAACCGATGAAGATTAATGAAGTGATACAGGAAGGCGCATCAATGAACGCCTATTACAAGGACGAAAAAACGGGTTACTGGAATTTCAGTGATGGGTACAGGGACGATGAATCTGTGCGGGGACCTTATTTTTCAAATGCCTCAATGAGAGAAGTTTTATCCACTATAGGAATGAATCCAGACTTTGAGGAAGATTCTCCCGTGCCTATAGATCAGTTTATAAATTTAACCACACAATGGCTCAAAAAAAATGTTGGGCGGAGATCAGAGCCAGAAGAACCAACAGTCACCAAAGAGCCTGGCAGTGCTACTATGATATCAGGTGGTAGACCAGCGGGCTATTTCAATCAAGCGATCATGGCATTAAATCAAACAGCACGTAAAATTAAAGAGAAATATCCAGAGTTGACACACGTCAGTTTCAACTAAATACCCATATGAAGATCAATGAACTTAATGCTCCTGTACAGCCAGACACATACGAAGCCAGTATGTTCATTAAACAGGCTATAAGAGCGGGAAAATACGCAATCAAGATACACGACTTATTGAGCAACGACCAGGAGATGGAGAGCTGGGTCGCGAAAAAGATCGACCTTGCTACAGGTTACATATCATCAATTGGACACTATATGGAAGGTCAGGGGATGAACGAGGATGCTGGTGAGGGACACATGAGCAAATCACAATTATATGCCGCGGCCAAATACTGTCTGAACATCGCTTCTTCAGTGCGTCCAGGTGACGACATAGAGGGCTGGGTACAGACCAAGATGAATCGTGCCGTGGATATGTTGGATGCTGTATATCATTATGAAGATTATCAAAAACTAAATCCCTACAGAGAAACATTGGGTGATGTGTGTGATCAACACGGTGCTATCATACAAAAAAAGATTGACGAAATACTAGCATACGAAACTGAGATAGACGATATTGAAACCAAACCAGGTATGTTCAACATCTTGAAAAAAAGAGTGAACGAGTTTGAAAAGAAAATGAGTAAAGAAGCAGAAAAAAACATTTCTAAAAAAGATGTAGATCAGTTCCATACAAAATTAGATAAGTTGGTGCATAAATCATTTGGTGCTAGTTCAGACGAAAAGACAGCCAAACAAGAAGGTTCTAAGATGCCCGCATCAATGATACAGACTAAACAGAAACTGGATGCTATGTCACCTGAGGAAATCAACGATTTCTTCCAAAAGAGAGCACACTTCCATAACAAACCAGCCAAGGAACTGGCAAGGAATCAGGAACTGAGATTTGGCAAGCAAGTGGCCGCAATGGCTCCTTATTCTAGACACATACAAGAGTACAATGTTAATACTCCCTTCAAAAGAAAAATACTCAACAAACTGAGAGGTCCTGTGGATCTTGTGAAACAAAAACAGGACAGAGAAGCATATCAATCCAAGATGCAGGCTCTATCAACCATATCCAAAGATCCTAGGACATCCTATGATCAAGAGCTGAAAGACAAGCTGTCAGCAAGATTAGACAAGTTAAGAACCACAGGAATATAATGAGATTTCACGAGATACAGGAAGCCTGGACTCGCAAATACAAACGTTCTGTTGATTGTTCCAATCCTCGAGGGTTCTCACAGAAGGCGCACTGTGCTGGACGTAAAGCACGCCAAAAAGGTCGTAAGACCAAATCAAAATCAGTAAAATAACATTATAACAAAGATGTTTATATAAGCTAAATAATTCAGTATGACAACAAAACACACTGACAACTGGCTGGATATTGTAAAAAGACTTAACGAATTAAGCAATATAACCCCTGAAAAAGAGCGAGCTCAATTAATGGAAGCGGCTAGACAAGAGCCAAGAATACTAGATGACAAAGATGTTACTCTAGCAGACATTGCCAAACTGGCAGGTATCAAAGAATACACTGAAACTACAAAAGTTTCCAAAAAAGCAGAAGCACTGATCGAATCAATCACACAAGAAAAAACAGAAGAGTCAATCATCACTAAGGCAATCAGAGAAGCAGACACCAAAGAACGAACTGTGGCAGAAGAGATTGAACAAGAAGTGAAAAAAGAATCTAAAAGATTAGACAAGATTGCTGAACTACAAGCAAAAATTGAAGAATTAAAATCTCAAGAATTAGAAGAGAACACATACGATGAAGACAACTTCAAAGGCAAATTGAGAGAGTTGCTAGAATACTTCTTAAAAAATGCCACATTAAGCCAAATGGTTGATATGTATAAAATGATCGCTGACGAGAATATCAAAGTTGGTGAAGATGGCAGAGTAACCATCGGTGAACTAGTTAATGAACTCGAAGAAGACGACAAAGATGATTCGGGCTTCACTGACAAACAGATCAAAATGGCATTTGGTGTGTTAAATGATCCCAAGTACAAAGGTGGCAACTATGATGGTGCTGTGGAAGTGATCAACAAGATTGCTCCAGGCCTAGCGGATCACCCTAGTGTAAAGAATGCATTGATGAGAGCTAACGAAGATACCAACGAAGCATCGGGACACGAAGGTCAATCAGAGCCAAGAAAACACAGCGTGAAAGGTGATGCTTCCACAGTAGAAAAGAAATTAAAAGATGCTGGCGTCCAAGCAGAAGTAAAACAGGATGGCGAGAACGTAGAGATTCATACAATGTCTGACAAAGACACTGTGGAAAAGGCAGTCAAAGAAGTTAACTACACCGACGAGCTGTCTGAAAACAATCAACAAGGAAAATAGGATGAGGATACACGAAGTTGTAGAAGGCAAGAAAGACGCCTGCTACAGAAAAGTGAAGTCGCGATACAAGGTCTGGCCTTCTGCTTATGCATCAGGTGCATTGGCAAAGTGTAGAAAGGTTGGAGCCGCTAACTGGGGTAATAAAAGCAAGTAATGAGAGCACACGAATTTTTAAACGAAGACCTCAGAAAATGGTTTAAACAGAAATGGGTAAGATTCGGTCCAGATGGAAAGATCAAAGGACCGTGTGCCAGAGGAAGTGATTCCGAGGGCAAACCTAAATGTTTACCACAAGCCAAAGCACACGCACTGGGCAAAAAAGGCCGGGCAAGTGCGGCGGGTAGAAAGCGACGACAAGATCCAAATCCTGACAGAAAAGGAAAGGCAATCAATGTCGCAACCAAGAAAAAGAAATAAACACAAGAATAATCATCGAAAAGAGCAATCAACATTCGATCCAAAACTACACCATAAGAGCAAAGCTGGCACAGGCTACGGACTGAAGAGGGATCACGTATCTACACCTGAGGAAAGCAGTGGCAAACAACTTGCTCACATACTAGGCATAAAATAAATATTGATATGCGTATCACGGAGATCACAGAAGCACCAGTATCACGAGACGATATCATCGCTGTGATGAATAACAAAAAATGGCCACAGGCATTACAGGATGAAATGGCCGATGAATGGGTATTAAAACAACCCAGCGAAGATGGATTGTCTTTTGTCAATGGGTTGGATCTACAATCTGCTATGCCTCGAACAGTATCCGTCCAAGCATTATTACAAAAAGAGATGAATCGAGATTCTATCAGCAGATCTCCCAAAGAAGTGGTTGATCGTATAAATCAAAATTGGAATATAGATGTGAAATATGATGCCGCTAGACAGTTGGACAAAAATCCAGATAGATATATGAAATATATGAAAATGTCTGCCGCAACGGCCAAACCTTCCATCATGGTGGACGGCGAGATAGTGATGGGCGTGGGCAGGTTCATCGCGGCACTGTTAAGAAAAGACACACAATTACAAGTTTGGGATTTGAAAAAGAATCCGCAATCACGATTATGAGGATAACTGAGATCATAGAGGGTCGTTTTGATCCATATCAGAACAAGGCGATATTCTTCGCTGGCGTTCCGGGTGCTGGCAAGACGTTCATAGCACGAAGACTGGCCTCTATATTCTACGGACTGAAACAAGTCAATCCAGATGCCGCTTTCAAGTATCTACTACGCAACAAAAATCTAAGTCTTAAAATGCCTCCCGAAGAAGAAACTCCACGAGAGATTGAAAGACAGCGAAGCAAACAGATCGTGGGCAAACAGCAACAGATGTACCAACAGGAGCGTCTGGGTATGCTGATAGACACCACAGGAAGATCATTGGCTAGAGTTGTAGACACCAAAGAAGAATTAGAAGCACAGGGCTATGAGACCGCTATGATATATGTGGATGCTGACATTGAAACTTCGGTTAAACGTAATAGAGCTCGTGAACGAAGTATACCTGAGAAAGTATTAATGCTGAATTTTGGTGCTGTTAAAGCCAATGTACCCCGATTCCAAGAGCTGTTTGGCGATCGTTTCTTTGAGATAGACAACTCCTTAGAGAAGCAGTCAGAGTTGCCAGAAGCGTTAAAACAGATAGAACAACAGGTAAAAGAGTTTCTATCTAAATAAATATTAGTATGACAGATTTAAACACACCAATGTTTTCATATAAACAATATGTTAATGATAAACAGCAGTTAAAACAAACTGGTACTGTAGATGCTGGCATACAAGCTAAATCACCTCGCTCAGCAGGTGCAAGAGGACTACAAAAAGTTCACGAATTTACTAATACTACAGTTACTCTAATGGATCCAAACTCATTAGATAATGAACCAAGACCGCAACCAGCAAATCCTAATCCAAATTCATCAACAGTTAAATAATTGCATGAATTTCGATATCAGCGAAAAACATCTTTCTGAATTAAAATCATTAGGCTATTGTAAAATAGAAAATTTTCTTGATCAGAATCAATTAAAAGAAATAGATGACCATTGGAATATTATAAAAGGCGAAGCAATAAAAGAAAAAATATATAGCGAACAAAAACAAGATAAAACTACTATAAGTTCAGACATTTACAAAAAAAATGGAAAATGGGATCTATGGAAAGCTCATTACATACTAGTAAGAACTGAAATAGGAAAAAAATATATTAAAGGCATGGAAACTTTAATGCACAAAATTAATCCAGATTTAATATTCTTTAAAGATAAAATTATGAATCAAGGACCTGAAACAAAAGGTCATAGGCCTCATCAAGATACTTCTAGTGGAGATGATGGTTTTTATGAAAAATTTACAACAGGAGAATTATACACTATGTATATAAGTTTAACTGATACCACTGTAGATAACGGATGTTTATGGTTAGAAGATATCAAAGAACGAAGATCAAATAGATTAGGATTTTGCGATGAAGGTTGTGTAGGAGGTAATCCTTGTTTATGTACAAATTGGGATCATACTTCTGATAATATTAGATTTTACAACGGTCACGTTATGAAATCAATACCACAAAAATCTGGTGACGCTGTTATTTTTGATGGGTATGCTTTGCACGGTACTGGAAAAAATATTACCAATGATACTAGAAAAACTATGTTGATTATGTATGCAGTACCAAAAGAAGAATACCAACACATTGACAAAGAAAAATATTGGGAATTTACTCGTCAAAATTAATATTAGGTTGAACTTTTTCCATATATCATTTATAATTTAAAAAAAAAGGAGTAAAAAATGTCAGGTAAAAACTTTAACGACGCAGAAAAACAAAAAATAATACAGATCATCAAAGAAGGCTCTCAGGTATTAGGAGAGATTGACGATCTAAAAGGTGGGTTGAGAGACACAGTCAAGGCTATAGCAGAAGAATTAGATATCAAACCAGGATTAATCAGCAAAGCAATCACTATTGCTCATAAAGATTCTTACAAATCTGTACAGGACGATATGGATATGGTAGATTCTATATTAGCGGCCGCTGGCAAGATCTAGTGTTCAAACTTATAAGAGAATTTTGGGTTACGAGTTTCGTAACAGATAGACTTGCGTTCTATTTAGAAGTAGTGTCTGTGCTGTTTACGATTGCAGGATCCTGCATCTTGACATTTACATCGCCACATCCTGTAATGGATTGGGTATTTCCTCTGTATCTTGTGGGATCCTGCACATTAGCAGTTGCAAGTTTTCGAAGAAGAATAATTTGGACTTGCGTACTCGCTAGTTGGTTTACTATAATGAATGTAATAGGAAATTATAAAGTATTTTTTGAATGAGTTATATAGACGCTTACTATAAAAGAGATGAAGATAAAGTCTATGTTGTAGAAAGAAACAGCAAAGGCGAGCGTAAGTTCGTGGAATATGATGCTCGTTATATATTTTATTATCCAGATGCTCGTGGCAAACACAGAAGTATATTTGGTGAAAAACTACAAAAAGTTCAAACTGCTACGTTTAAAGATTTTATACGAGAGCAAAAAATAAGATCAAATAAAAAATTATATGAACAGGATATCAATCCTGTGTTTCGTTGCCTAGAAGAAAACTATCTAGGCAAAGATGCTCCTAAACTGAACGTGGTGTTCTTTGACATTGAGGTAGACTTTGATCCTAAGAGAGGATACTCCACCACAGATGATCCATTTATGCCTATCACTGCCATAACCTGTTATCTCAGTTGGACTGATCAGCTCGTAACCTTTGCTGTTCCTCCTCGTGGTATGAATATGGGATCAGCACGAATGGCCACAGAACGTTTTGATAACGTAATGCTGTTTGAACGAGAAAAAGATATGTTGGATGCTTTCCTCACACTGATTGAAGATGCTGATATACTATCAGGTTGGAACTCAGAGGGATACGATATTCCCTACACAGTGGGTAGAATACAAAAGGTATTGAGTTCTGATGATACTCGTAGATTGTGTTTTTGGGGTGAAAAACCTAAGAAAAGAACATTTGAAAAATATGGTCGAGAGCAGATCAGTTATGATTTAATTGGTAGAGTGCATCTGGATCTATTAGAACTGTACAGAAAATACACCTATGAGGAAAGACATTCGTATCGATTAGATGCCATAGGTGAATGGGAGTTGGATGAGAGAAAGACTGTGTATGAGGGATCTTTAGATGCTCTCTACAACAATGACTTTGGCTTGTTCATAGAATACAACAGACAAGATACCGCACTGCTGGCTAAACTGGAAAAGAAATTAAAGTTTATTGAATTAGCGAATGAGATTGCTCATCAGAACACTGTGTTACTACAGACCACAATGGGTGCTGTGGCAGTGACTGAACAGGCGATTGTAAACGAAGCACACAGACGTGGAATGATTGTGCCAGGCAGAATTAAAAGAGAGGAAGGTGAAAATGTTGCGGCGGCAGGTGCTTATGTGGCCACTCCTAAAAAAGGACTACACAATTGGATTGGTTCAATCGATATTAATTCACTGTATCCGTCTGTGATTAGAGCACTGAATATGGGACCAGAGAGCATAGTAGGACAATGTCGTCCAGTTATTACATCAGCAGAAGTAAACAGAGCCAAACATCAAAAGAAATCATTTGCTCAGGCTTGGGATAATCAATTTGGCAGTTGGGAATATCAAGCAGTGATGAAACAGGATCGAGGCACTGAAATTATTGTGGATTGGGAAGATGGTACATCAGTTAAAATGTCAGCGGCTCAATTACACGACATTATATTTGATGGAAATAATCAATGGATGCTGAGTGCGAATGGCACAATCTTTACATATGAATACGAAGCAATTATTCCAGGCTTATTAAAACGTTGGTATGCTGAAAGAAAAGAGATGCAGAAAAAAATGTATGAGTGTGGTGACAATGATATTGAAAGAGAGTTTTGGGATAAGAGGCAACTGGTTAAAAAGATCAATCTAAACTCGCTGTATGGTGCTATTCTAAATCCAGGCTGTCGTTTCTTTGATATTCGTATTGGACAATCAGTCACACTAACAGGCAGATGTATTACAAAACATATGGCGGCAAAGACCAATGAGATTATCACAGGCAATTATGATCATCGAGGTGATTCTATCATATACGGTGACACAGACTCTGTGTATTTTTCTGCTTACAAACCTTTACAAAAAGAAATTGAAGCAGGTAAAATACCCTGGGAGAAAGAGAATGTTGTAGAACTATACGATAAGATTGCTGAGGAAGTTAATG
>Ga0222714_10001721_pt1 | contig 24319 bp, 45 predicted proteins | sample C33_3DmetaG_FD_165048 | JGI IMG/M metagenome (GOLD analysis project Ga0222714, IMG submission 165048) | Estuarine water microbial communities from San Francisco Bay, California, United States - C33_3D | ecosystem: Environmental > Aquatic > Marine > Unclassified | place: USA: California...
CGGCCGGTGCAAGCACAGGGCACGTGCCCGAGTACTTTACGTGGTCTCCCGAAAAGCGCGCCGCATACGACGCACAAGGTCTTTGGGCCCAAGAGGCACCTGAAATGGCCACGCAGCGCATTGGCATCTTTGGGCCCACAGGACAAGTTCCTGCGGAAGTAGGTGCAGGCCGCCGTGACGTTTTGTACGGCGCGCTTGGCATGCGTCAGTTGCCGAGTATTGAAAGCTCTGGCTCGTACCGCAATTCGCGCGGTGAGTTGGAAGGCAACAAAATGTACATGCCCCGCCCACTGATTGATTTCCCGACGGGTGGAGGCGGCAAAATGACGCCGCTTACGTACGACGCGATGGACCTTGTCGAACACTACCGTGCCCTTAACGACGCACAAGAAGCGTATGCTGTTAACCTTCCCAACACTACGGCCAGTGCGCCAAACAAAAGCGGCGTCCTGTTAGAAACTACGGGTGATTTGCCTATCGGCGAACAACTGTACCGTGGTAGCAGGCAGCCACCAGCGACCAACTTGCAGCTCTTAGCAAGGTGTTGGGCCCCGTAGGGGGCGATTACGTGGTGTCTGCCACAAATCGGGGCGCTTTGGTTATACCAACAAGCAGCGATGCAACGGAAAAAAGCGCAGAAGCCCTACTGGATAAGTACGGCTCGCAGTTGGGTGATGTTTTGGGCGCGGAGCCCAAATTGGCGACCCCGACCAGTATCTACGGACCGGCCCTTGGCCGTTTTGACGAGGATTACAATATCGTGCCTACAGCGCCTTATAGTGGCGAAGCTACGATGGCGTTCCTAGAAAAAGCGGCTCGATTGCCAGAAACAATGTCGCTGAATATCTCAGAAACCGAAGCCGGTAGGTCTGCCTTGCGCCAAAAGTATCTGCGGGATCTGGCTCTCAAAAACGAAGAGGGCGTCGGCTACCGAGGTGACATTCAAAACATGCGCCAATTCTTTGCTGAAGCTAACTGGCCAAAGGCTGTAGAATTGATACGTAAGGGCCTGTCACCCGCTGCCGCCATTGCGGCTCTTGGCTATTCGGCCTCCGCGATGGCGGAGGAACCCGAAGAGTAATCAGCCGGTACTTATTAGCCGACGGTCGTAATACGTTTGGATAGCGATGCGGTGCCTCCGCTTCGCTTGCGGCGTATCCCGATCCTGCGGCTCGTACCCTATTTGATCCAGAGTTTCTTCTGCCTCGTGAAGCTGACCAAGCAACTCTTCGACCGCCTGCGCGTGCGCTTCTTCACCTGCCGCCCGTAGATCGCGGATAATTTTATCATAGTCGAACATTTTTCTTCCTCTTCAATGCTTCCAATAGTATCTCCTGCACGCTCTTCTTCGAGGACAGGCGCTCCATGACCATGTCGTCGACCGTGTCGCGGGCGAGGATGGGGTAGATGTGCACCGGGCGATCGTAGCCCGCCTGCTTCTGCCGCATGGGCCCGATGCGCTCGATGATCTGCATGTGCTCTTCTAAGTTCCAGTTGACCCCGAAGAAGGCGAGGATGTTGCCCCCGTCCGCGAGGTTAAGCCCGTGCCCCGCCGACGCAGGGTGAGCGAATAGTAGCGGCACCCGTCCGGCGTTCCAGTCCCTGATCGTATCAGGGTTAGCGTCCAGCACCCGACCCTGACGGAAACGAGCTTGTAGACGTTCGAGATCGTGCTTGAAGTTATAGGCAACGATAACAGGCGCACCATTGGCCTCTTCAATAATGCTCTCCAGTGCGTCCAACTTCGCGGCATGTACATCCTCCCACTCTCCTACGTCATTCGTGTATATGGCCCCGTTGGCGATTTGCAGGCACTTCTGCGTGCGCACGGCGGCATTGGGTGCCTCGACACCCTCCTCGTTAATTATGGCGAACATCTCCGCCTCCATCTCGTTGTACGCGGCGCGAGCGGCGCGTGGCAGGTCGACGTAGATCGGCGTCGTGATCGGTTCGTCGACCTGAAGGCCTTGGACCGTCAGGCAGATGTCCCGCAACTTCTCCTCGACCTCGCGCTGCGTGTGGTCGTACGGCACGAGGCTGTAGCCGTCGTACCCCTTGCGGAACCACCGCTGCTCGAAGGCGCTGAACGTCTTGCCCAGACGCTCGCCCTTGTCGAGGAACCAGATCTGCCCCCAAAGATCCTTCACGCCGTTCGGCGCGGGCGTCCCTGTGAGGCCGATAAAGCGGCTCCCATCTGCGTGGGCCACCTGACCCAGCGCCCGTGCCCTCGACCCACCCTGACGGATGCGGTAGGACTTCAGGCGCGTGAACTCATCGGCCACCACCGTCTTGAACGGCCACTTGTCGCCAAGGGCGGTGCGCAGCCAGACGAGGTTGTCGTAGTTCGTGCAGTAGATGTCCGCCGGCGTGTCGAGTGCCACCTGACGCTGCTTCGGCGTGCCGGTGACGACGCTGACGCGCAAGTGCGCCAGATGGGGCCACTTCGCGACTTCGTCCGGCCACGTCGACTTTGCGACGCGCAGCGGGGCCAGCACCAGTGCGGGGAAGACGTCCTCGACCAGCGACAGGTTGTCCAGCGCGGTCAACGTGGACACGGTCTTCCCGCCGCCCATCGGCATCCACAATGCGGAACGGCGCACCTTGTACAGGTGCGCCATAGCCTCTTTCTGATAGTCGTGTGGGGTGAAGGTCATTTGAGCATCTGCAATAGCGCCAAACTCTGGCATTGCTCATACGTGAGCTTCGGTGCGCGTTGCCAGATGGCCTCGGCGCGGGTCTCGACTTCGTCGGCTATGGCGTATGCCATTGCCTTAAGTTCTGCCTTGGTGCGTTTCTTTACCATGCCACAATCTCCTCGATGTTGGCGACTTGCTCTTTCCAGTGCGCCACTGTGTCGCGCGGCTGCTGATCGCTGTTAGGTTCGGCATAGATGAAAGCCTCGATGGAGCGGTTGCCGTCGTTGGCGTTCCACGTGTAGCCGTCGGCCAGCCAGACGATGGCCTTGCCCAACTCGTCCCACTCGATCTCGGGGTCTATGCGCGGATCTTTGGCTGCGGCTGCGCGGATGTATTTGGCTGTGAGGTATGTCATGCTTCGAGCCTCCAGCCGTACGACTTGATTGGGCCAGCTACGCCATAGCGCTTGTCGCGGACCTGACGGGTGAACTGGCCGTAGCGGGCAATGGCGCGAGCACGGCTCAGTCCCTCGTGGACTTCTCGGTCGCCGTTTTCGAAGACGGCGTATGCAGTGTATTTGTTAGACATGTGGTTTACTCCTTCGTTGCTGATACGCAGTATATAGCACATGCAATCACAGGTTGCAACCCCCTTAATTAAATAGTTCGCACTTTTTTTACGATTTCGTCGATGTCCTCGTTCGACCGGGCGATGTACACCGGGATGCCGTAGTTCTGCATGCGCTGGATCTCGTGCTGCTGCACCTTGCTGACGCGGTCGTTGTCGGCCTTGATCTCAACAAAGGCCATGTGCGGCCACGCCCACCAGATAAGGCAGTCTGGGCAGCCGTTACGGCCCTCCCAGCGCACCTTGCGGTACTGACCCCCACTCTTCTGCACTTTCTGCTTGAGGTGGTCCTGTAGGCGGCCTGCGGGCGTCATTCCTTCCGGTAGCGCAGGGCCTCAAAGCCCGCAGCGGACAGGGGTAGGCCTATCGACCAGCTCGGGTTGGTCGCCATCATGTTGGCCAAAGTAACGTCGTCGTAGCCCTTGTGGTCCGGCACTTCGCACACCAGCTCGTCGTGCACGCGCAGGACGACGGGGTAGTCGTTCTCCTCCGCCCGGCGCATGCCCGTCATGAACACGTCGCGCGCCACGGCCTGAACGATGTTCTCGACCAGCTTGCCGTAGTACGTCTCCTGTAGCTCCCACTTGCGCGTGAACTGGTTCACACCCTCGTATTGCAGCTTGCCGTCCTCGTCGACGTGCATGCTGCGGTAGCACAGGTACCGCCCAGAGGGCAGGCGGCAGCGCACGTACCTAACTTTGTCTGGGCCGAGCATGCTGTCGAAGCGCACCATTTCGCCGCGCACGGCGAAGCTCTCGCCCTCGGTACGCACGGCGGCGCGAGCCGCCGCCTCGACGTCGTACCAGAAGCGCTTCGTCGCGGGGTGCGCCTTGCGCCACGCGTGCACGATCTCCATGATGGCGTCGTCGTCCATCGCGTCGAACACCGCGCCGCCCATCTTGCGGTAGGCACCGAGGCCGCCGCCATAGCCTCCGGCCAGCTCAGGCACCTTGCCCTGCGTCTGGCGCTCGGCCTTCGTCACGTCGAACGGATCCTTGCCGAGGATGCGCCCGGCGGTCACCTTGTACAAGTCCGCGCCCTCGCCGCGATCGTAAGCCTTAAAGGCCTCGATCTTCCACTCCTCGCCGGCCATCCAAGCCAGCACGCGCCCCTCGATGTTGGACAGGTCGGCGATGACCAGCTTCTTGCCCTTGGCGGCGACCAGACACCCGCGCACGGCAAAGGAGCAGCGCTCGCTTACGTTGTCGTAAATGATGTCCTCGCAGTCGGCCTTAAAGGCGGCGATGGTGGCCTCCTGCACGTCACCGTCGAACCAGTCTGGCGATCGGGGCAGGTTCTGCGGCTGGAAGATCCGCCCGGCGTCACGGCCTGTGCGCCCCGCGCCGCAGAACTGTATCGTCCCGCGCAGGCGGCCGTCCTGTGACGTAGCGTCAATCAGGGCTTGGTACTTGGCGGGGGATGTCGCAGCGGCCTGCTGGCGGATCTCCAACAGCTCGCGCACCTTCGGGTCAAGTTCGCCCTTCAATGCCGTCTCGACGGTGGCCTTGGTCAGGTCGTCCGTCTCAAAGCCGCGATCGTCCTTTAGGTACGTCAACAGCTTTTCGCGCTGCGTCGTGGACGAAACCTGCCCGCCGGTTAGACTGGCTGCACGAGCGGCCAGAGATCCAGAAGCTCGTCGAAAAGCTCGGATTGCTGACTTAGCGAGGTCCACATCGACGGCGACACCACGGTCATTAACTCCTTGGTCAAGTCGCCAAAGGTAGCGCTCACTATGTGAATTGTTCCAATGCGGCACTCGTCCGTATAGGTTTCGCATCGCGTCCACATCGAGGCGGGCGTATTCGATGAAGGCAGTCCACTCATCCGGATGGGTTCCCATGTTGGCGCGCCGGATCTTCCAGTTCTTCGGGCACGGCTTCGTGAATAGCTGTATAAACCTTCTGCCGGTTTTGTCTTTAGATTTATCTTGCGGGACGTCCAGAACGTCGCAGAGCGTGCCCAGAGACGCAGGTAGGCTGTGCGCCAGCGCCATGATCATGGTGTCCTCGACCTTGTCCACGGGTATGCGCACGTCTTGATGGTGCAGGATTGTGCGGTCGAAGGCGCTGTTGTGGATGACGACGCGCTCGGCTGCGTCGATCAGGGACTGGAGGTCGCGCTTCCACGTCGGCCGGAACTGTGTGTCCCACACGTCGGTGGGCTGGTCATCTACAGCTACGGCCACCAACAACACCTCGGCCTCTTCGGCGTAGCGATGCGCCCCGTGCTTGATAGGCACAGGGCTGTATGTTTCGAGGTCAAGCCAAAGTGTGGACATCAACGCTTCCCGTGCAGGATCTCGCTGACGCGACCGAGGTTTATGCCGTGGGCAGTCGCGATCTCTTGGTACGCTAGGTCGGGGAAGTCCGCGGCCATCTGGCGCACGGACGCACGGACGGCTGCCGTGATGCGGCGGCTGCTGGTAGGCGCACGCGTATAGCTGCGGCGGCGTGTCTCTTCGGACAGTTTGTGGATCTTAGTCGCGATGTAAATCTGACGCCGGGCGAGCGTTTTGCTCTCATCGGTCAGCTCGGTAATCAAGTCACGGATCTGTGGTATGGTAAGTTTCATGCTGATACTCCTCTATTCTGGTGAGCCGCGCGATCGTGTATCAGCAACGCAGGAGCAACCCGCACCACGCGCGGCTCGCCAGAATAGAGGTGCGCCGGTCTTAAGGGTGGATAGAGACCGACGCACCAATCTTATACAGTTAGAGCAGATCCATGCCAAGAGCCTTTTTGTAGGTCTCCAGTATGGCCTCCATCTCCGCCCGATCGTCCTTGGTCATCTTCCGCAGGCGGACGATTTGACGCATGATTTTCGCATCGAAGCCGAAGGCTTTCGCCTCACTGTAGACGTCGCTGATGTCATCCGCGACGCCCTTCTTTTCTTCCTCCAGACGCTCAACACGCTCGATTAAGAGGCGCAGTTGCTCTTCGCTGGAGTTGTGGCCGATTACGCTCACAGGATGTCCTCGGCGTCGGCCTTGGCCTTAGCAAAGGCGGCGAACTCATCAGCAGATGCTGGCTTTGAGCCACCACCGAAGTTCTCACCCTCGCCTGTCAGCATGATGCCACGCAGCGAACAGTTGATGCGACGGCCCCAGTCCTTGCTGTCCTGCGCCCAGATCTCGATCGAGGCGTTGACAACGGCACCGCTGAACGCCTCGCGCTCGATGTCCGCCTTACCGACCACGTCGTCACCGTAAGCGTTGTACACGCTCGGCTGGGTCTTGGGGTTGCGCGTGGACAGGTAGTGCTTGTCTTCAAAGCCCTGATACGGCTCGCCGGAGGTCTTGTTCTTGTAGACCTTCTTTGTGAAGGCGACCTTGTCGTCCTCGGTGAGGGTGGCGAGAATGTTCGAGCCCTTATCGCCCCACTCTTCCTTGGCAACTTCCAGCATCGCGGCTTCGATCGCCTTGTGCTGTTCGCTGTTGGGTACGATGGGGAACTTTGCGCCGTATGCTGGTTCACCTTTTCCGAAGGCCTGCGGCTCGGCAATGTTCGGGAAGGCAAGAACTACGTGCTTCAGCATAAGTTGTTTTTTAGCAGCCATTTTCAATTATCCTATTCTCAGTTTAGCGTTTTAATGAGGTCGCTGAAATCATCAGAGACCGGTTGTATGACCATCTCTGGTCGTTTATCCGTGGCCAGTGCCACAGATGGCTTGCCCACGCTTTGGGTGATAAGGTCGGTGACCTTAGCCCAGCGCTTGGGATTTTGCTTGAACACCTTCTCCGCCTTGGTCGGCGAAATCAAGCTCAAATCGTACATCTCGTCCTGACGCATGCGGAATGATTTGAAGAGGCCCTCGACCTCCGCCTCATTGCCCCACTTGCGGTGGCCGCGCTTGCCCTCGACCAGCTTGTAGCCGTCCACCTTCTGGCCGGCGAACAATCTGCGCTCGACTTCAGCGCGGACGGCCTTGCACCAATCCTCGACCAGCGCGACCTTGGACATGGCGATCGGCAGGTAGTTGTCGCCGGTCTCGCTGTCGACGGCCTCTGGCAGGAACTGCGCGAACTCATCAATGGTGCAGGCAGCGTCGCCGCCCACAACGTCGGTGATGTCGGCACGCAGGGCACTGCACGTGGCCTTCGCCTTGCAGAAGCGGCACTGCTTTTCGCCCGGCTCAAGGAACTCGGCCAGATCAGCCTCCTCGGCCGCCTCGGCCTCGCGGCACAGCTCCGCGCCGCGACGGACGTCATCGCCCGCGCTCAGAAGCTCTTGAACGGCTATGTGGTACTCGCTGACGAAGTTCAGGCGGGGCATGTGGATGTACATGCTGACCGTCTCAAAGACGCCCAGAACGTCGTACTCGTGCAGCGCGCCAAGGGCGTACATCATGAGCTGCGGGTTCTCCTCGGCCTCAACGCGAACGCCCATGCCGTACTTCAAATCGACCACAGTTAGGTTGCGGCCGGCCGTGTCCACGATGACCACATCGCTGGTGCCGGTGGCACCCTCCTCGCCCGTAAGGTGGCTGATGGGCACCTTGCGCTCAACGAGCAGCATCTTACCCTGCGCCAGCTCGCGGACCAGCTTTATGTAATCGTCAACGTAATCGGCCATGTCCTGCGTGACGCGCCAATCCACCATTTCGCCGTGGTCTTCGAACTCAAATATCTGGTTCACATAGTACTGGGCATTCGGTCTCTCGCTGGAAAGTATAAAGGCCGCCAGCTCGTGCGCGGCAGTGCCCTCACGGGCGTAACTGCTGCTCGTGTCTGGATAGGGTGCCTCAAGGACGACGCTGCCGGGGCAGCGCAGCCAACGGTGCGCCCCCGACGGTGATAGCTTTGCGTGTGCCATTATATCGCGTCCTGCAATGCAGTGACCAACTCCGGCCAGCGGGCTGGGTCGAGCAGCGATGCCTTCTCAACGCCGAACTGCGACAGGATCTCCTGCGCGGCCGGCTTGCCCAGCTTCTGCACCACGGCCAGCACGTGCGGCGCTACGTCCGTGTCAAAGTCCAATGCCGCAGGGGCAGGGGTAGAAGAGGTCTCCGTCGTCGTTGGCTGGCTCTCGGTAGCTTCTGCAACTGGGACACTCTTGGGGGCCGGAGTAGGGTCCACGGATGCGGCTTCGGCGACCTCCAACACCTGCATTGCGTTTACTGCGGCACGCGCGCCCTCAACGATGGCGTTTCCTCGTAAGTTGGCCCCGAGGGCCAACAGCTTGTCCGCCAGTTCGGGAATGGTGTTGCCGGTTACTTCGATCTTAATCATTTATCAGTTTCCTTTTCTCAGTTCGTCAATAATACGGTCGCGCTCTCCCAGCATCAGTTCGAGCTTGTCGATCTCCTGCTGTAGTAGATAGATCTTGTCGTCGAGCTGGTTCATGTCGAGCCGCGCGTCTTCGGCGGCCACCTTCGCCTCTTCGAGCTGTTCGTCAGCCTCGGCCTGCACCTCGCGGAAGCGCTCGGCCAGAACGACGGCCAGCTCTACGGTCGGGTGGTACTTCGCCTCTTCGAGGAGGTTGCTGTCCTCGCGCATGCGGTAGTGATTGCGGTCTGTCATATCAAAAGTTCCATTCAATAGCGCCGCGCTCGGCGGCAATGCGGCGGGCGTCGCGTTTGTCCGCGACGACGATTGTCTCAACCTTAAAGGGCCGACCGTCACCACCGACGTGGTGGATGTCCAGTTCCTTACGGCCCTTTGCGTTGTAGTAGTTGGCGCGCAGCTCGGTCATTATACTTTCCTCGCTGCGATTTTGAGGACGGTGTAGCCCTTGACTACCTTCTGGTTCTTGCTGAACCAGCGACCGTCGACGCCCAGTTCGCGGAGCTTGGCTTCGGCAGCCTTGGGGCAGAGCGACGAACGCTCGGCCACTTCGCTGACGGTGGCACGGAAGAGGTCGCCCTCATGCGCGCCGACGCCAAGGTCTTTGATTTCGGCTTCAAGGAACTTCGAGATCTCCGACAGGCGGGCGATCTCTGCCTTGATGTCACCCAGACGGTCGGCTGGGTGGATGTTGCTGATGGTTGCAAATGCGGTGCTCATATTGTGTACTCCTTCGTTGCTGATGCACCCTAATGGCACATGCAATTAGGCATTGCAACACCTATTTGCAATTTTTTACTCATAAAAGATAATTTTTCCACCTTCCATGCGCAGCGGGCCGTCCTTCTCCTTGCTAAGTGCCTGAATTGCGCGGGTTACAGACTGCCTGCGCGTGTCCCGCTTGCCGTCCTCTGGTGGCTGCAATGCGGCCACGGCGCGGTCAATTAGCTCGATAGCGCTGACAATGCTGTCAGATCCGAACAGGGTCATAACCTCCAACACGTGATTTTCTACACGTCCGCGACGCTTCAGGCCGATGCGCTCCTCCTCGACCTTGACCGGCAATTCTGCGGGCACGGCAACGCAGCTCGTGATGATGTCGCCGTCATAGTCGATGCCGACCTCGACGACTTCAAGCCTGAAGGCCCAGCGGATGCCGTCCTCGCCGTCCTTCATCTTCTCGATGATGATCTCGCGTGTGCCGTCCTCGTGACGCACCACTTCGATCTGGACGTCGGCTGCGGCCTTCAGGCCCGACCAGCCACGCACGCCCTTGCTGAGATCCTTGCCGGCGTGGGCGACGACAAGGTTCATGGCGCGCGTCGCCTCGTGCAGGAGCTTCAGGTTCGCCAGTGCGCGGCCCACGTCCTCGGATGTATTCTCATTTGCGCCGGGTGTCACCTGCGCGAACGTGTCGACTATGACCAAGTCCACGGGGCCGATGTTGTTAAGCTCGGCTATCACCTCGGAGACGTCGTCACTGTCAAGGAAGTTCGGCGCGGCCGTGATGACGTGCACGTCGATGCCCTGCAAGTTGAAGTCATGGTAGCGGGCGTACGCCTCGCCGCGCTTGCCGATGCCCGCGCCGCCCTCTGCGGCGATGATCGCGACACGCCCGCGCGTCGTGCGCCGATCGCGCCACGCGATGCCGCGTGCGACCGAGAAGGCCAGATCCAGCGCCACGAACGTCTTGCCAGATCCCGACGCGCCGAAGAGCACGCCCAGCTCGCCCCTCGGCAGGACGCCCTTGATCAGCCAGTCCATCGGCGGTGCGAGGGACAGGTCGTATATCGGCACGGGGCCGAAGCGGCCTAAACTCTTTTTGGGCAGCTCAGCCATGATCGCCTCGGCCTTGGCGAGCACTTGTTCCCTGCTGGCTGCCTCACTGGGGCGGTAGCCTGCCTCCTTGGCCATCTTGATGACCGAGGCCATTGTTATGGACGCGCGGCCGGGTGTCGGCCCACGGAAGCTGCGCCACTGGTACTCCACGCCCTCCGAGCCGGGGTATGTGACGCCGTCAGACGACCACTCGTCCCAAAGGTACAGGCCGGTGTCATCACCCTCCGTCTCGTGATGGATGGCCGTACCGATGCGGATCCACTCCTCGCGGCTGCAATCCGGGCTCAGGTGCCGCAGGATGTCCTCGATCTGCTCTATGGAAAGGCCAAGCGGCCTCTCGCGACCGAGCATGAAGTCCTCACTGTCGATGGTCGTGCGGGACTTACCGAAGCGGCGCTGGCATGCGTCAACAACAGCCTGCGGCAGGGGCGCGATGCGGTCCTCGTATCCGAGGATGTCCACGTGATCGAGCAGCCAGCCGGTGAACGTCGTAAAGCCCGCAGAACTGAATGCCTCCACTGCGAACTCAGGCCCCTCGTTGCGGGCCTTTCGGTTCTCAAGCAGGTTCGGAGGCCCGAAGAAGATGGCGTGTATGCCCTGACCGCTGGGGCTGAACTCTGCGTACGTGCTCTCGACCAGACTGAGGATGTCCGGACGCACGACGCCGTCCGTTACGCACGCGTCGAAGTCGAGCGTGACGACACCGCCGGCAAGCGTGTGCGCAAAGCCCACGCCGTCAAAGCCGCCCTTGATGGCAGCCTCGCGGGCGGCCGCAAAGGTTGTCAGCTTGGCCATGTCCTGCGGCGCGCCCTGCGTGCCATGCCGGCGCTCGCCGGTTGGGTAGTAGGGCACCTTGCGTGCCTTGGCCTCGCCGGGAAAGGGCTCGAGCCTCCAGCACAGCCAGTACGGCAGGTCGCGCAAGGGCGCTGGCGCTTTCATTTCGCGCAGGTGTGGTGTGATACGCTGGACGGCGGTCATGTTGCCTCGGCCTTCTTAAAAAGTGTGTGCTGCGGGCGTGCTCAATGCGCGGACAAGGTTGGGGTCCATCAGCCGACTTCGTTCAACACCAAATATGGTCTCAATAATAAGAGAGCGCTCGGGCGGAACCCAGCCACGCTTCCGCCAGTTGTAGACCGCCTGATGCGTGACGTTCATGCTCTTTGCAAAGCGCACGATGCCGCCGCCGCGCTCAATGGCAAGGTCGAGGGCCGCGATACGTTCATCCTTGGTGGTCATTGAAACGTCTTCCCCTTGGGGCCGATGCGGCCTGTCTCAGGGTTGCGGAAGTAGCCCTTGGCGATCTGCGCCTTGAGTTTGTTGTTCAGGGTTGTCCACTTCTTGTGCTCAACCCAGTGCGCGGCCTGCGCATCTTCGAACTCTTTACGTACGCGGCGCAGTGCGCCCCAAGGGTTAAGGGTGTCCAGTATGTCCATTTGCTTTCTCCTACTGATTGACGTGTGACATGTGCAATCCAAAGTTGCAAGTGCCTATGATAAAATAATCGACGACTTTGGCTGCGGGGCCTCTCCCCGGTGCAGATTGTCCTCGATGCTCTCGATGATGCCGCCCACGAAACCGCTGGCGAAGCGCAGGGTCTCGACGTCCGCAGTGATGCTGCCGCGCAGGGCGACGTCTATGCCTTGCTGCATCGACACCAGCATCTCAATGACGGCGGCCTTCTCGGCCTCGACGGCCTCTGTTATCTTCTTGCTCATAGTGCTGCCTTTCGGTTTTCAAAGAATTTCATTAGTGCGCGCAGCAAATCATCAGATCCCTGCTTTGCGTTTGCGCGCATGCGCTGCTCCTCGGCAGTGGAAGGCATGGGTGTGCGGCTCTGCGCACGCTCGGCCTTCATCGCCTCCCTCTGGGACGTCTTCTTACGCAGCGCGACCACGCGGGCTATGTCGACGTGGAAGTAATCGGCGATGGCCTTGTCGTCCGTTATGTACGAGCAGGCACGCTTGATGTCGGTGTCGTTAACTCTGAATGTCTTTGTCATGCCCACCAATCCTCTTCCATCTCTTTGCGCTCTTGCGCTGTCGTCTTTGGGGCTGTCGCGATCAGGTAGGTGGTGAGTATCACCAGCCCAACGACGATAACGAATAGCGGTGTGTCATTGGTCATTTGCTTTTCTCCAGTGCTGCAATGGCTTTCGCTTCGGCCAGATCAAGGGCAGGCCACGGATATATCCGTCCGCTGTCCCGGCGGACAGCCTCGGCGAAACCAGTCTTGCCGCAAACGGCGTGAAGCAGATCCGCCAAAGCCTCACGCAGCGCATCGCACCGCACAATAGGGTTTGCGCAGCCGTCGTAATAGCCACGGTCGAACTGCGCCTGTGCTTCGGCCCGCAGCCTTTCGATCTCTGCCGCTTGGGCTTCGCAGTTGGGGCAGTGTTGGGTCTTAATCATCAGCGTGGCTTCCCTCTGGCTCAAACACATAGCCAATCATGCTATGCAGTGGGCGCAGGATTGTTTTCTTGGTCGGGTCAATCTTGAACGTGTGCATCGGGTTGCCATCGGCTGCGCTCACCACCGTGAACGTGACAGTCTTGGGCTGGCGCAGCCGCTCGTTCTCGGCCTCCAGTTCAATAACGCGGACCATGTAGGCTTGAAGTTCATTCACAAAATCCAATGTATTTTCGTCACACATCGTTCTTCTCCCTATCTTAGCCTCGTGATGAAGGTGACGCCTTCGATCGTGCGGCACTTGTAACAGCGACCCTTTCGGATGCCGTACTGGCTCACATTCCGAGCGATGCGCTTCGGATCGCCCGGCTTGTCTGCCGGCATGCTCACGCTCTCGCCCACGGCTAGGTCGCCCATCGGGTACGTCATGGGGCGGCTCACGCGAGGATGCCCCGCGCTACGCAGGCCTGACGCAGAACCTCGGCGGGACGGAAGCCCCATATGCGGTACGCCTCGCCGTACTCGCGGGCGACGGTGCTGAGCTTAGCCTCGTTGATGCGTAGCTGCACCTTCAGGGCCTCCTGCTCCTTGAGCAGCTCGGCTGCGCGCAAGAGCACGTCGTGCTGTGTGTCCTCGGTAATCATGCTTCAATCTCCTTGAGAAATGCTTCCTCAACTGTCGGCTGGCAGTGCCAGTCCTCGAACGCGTCGACGTCCTCGCGGCGGAAGTCATTCCACAGGTCGTTCAGGTACTCGTCGCGGATAAGCTCCAACTGCGCCTCGTGCTCGAGTGAGAACTCGTCGGTGGCGCGGGCGTGCTCTACGGCCTGCGCCAGTATCGCCACGGTGCGTTCGTCGTTGGTCCAGTTGATCATGTCGTGTACTCCTTGTTGCTGATACAGCGTCAATATAGTGTTTGAGGGTATATGCAACAACTATTTTGTGCGCTCTGCATAGACTTTGTCGATGAGGGCGCGCAGCGCCTCTTCGGGCACCTCCTCGCCGTCAAGGGTGCTGCGAACCCACTCCTCGATCTCAGCGTATACCGGATCGACCGGGGCGACCTCCGGCTCCAGTGCGCGGATGCGGCCGTCAAGGACGGTAAGCCACACCTCGTGGTCGTTGAACCAGCGGTCCAACTGCTCGGTCTTCCCGCCGAAGTGGGATATGTTCTTGGCGTGCTCGGAGAACTTCAGGACCATCCTGTTGTGCGTTTCGGTCAGGTTCTTGAAGGCTTCCTCCAGCGCGATCATGCGGGCAGTTAGCGGGTTCTCAACGGCGGCGTTCGCCGTGTTGGCGACGTACGTGCGTTGGCGCTTGTAGAAGCCCGGCACGTGCTTCAGATCGTGCGGGCGGATGAGGTTCGCAGCGCGCAGGGTGCGCATTGCGCTCTGCGTGCCGCTCAGGCTACAGGCAAGGGCCTCCGTAAGCTCCTGCACGGTGGCAGCGCCGTTGGCGGACAGGTGCTGTAGTACCTTCTTCTCGATTTTCGATAAGTTCATTGGTCTTCTCCTCAAACTGATAATTCAAAGGGCAGGAAATCTACCCACTCTTTGGCGCAGTTGCCCGATACACCAACCGCCTCGCCGCACTCTTTCCAAGTCGAGCCCTGCCTGCGCATGATGACGATGCGCCGGATCTTGGCACCAGTGCTTTGGTTGCTGCTGTACCTATTTCGGTTGCGCCCCCGAAGCCACGCCTCGTACTCGGCCACCGGCGCGATGGGCTTGGCCTGCATGGCCAGCCGCCTGCCGTTGTGGTGCACGGAGACGATCGTACCGTGCTTGGCCGTGGATGCGGGCGAGCTGTATATCTTATTGGCGCGGTACATGCTGCCAATGTCTCCGGTGCGCATGTCGGTCAGGCGGCGGCCTGTCATGTCAGTTTGGCCAGTGCGTCCAACAGCTCGCGATCGGCCAGCAGCACCTCGACGCAGGCACGCGCGCCGTCGATGGTGCGCCAGTCAATGTCGATGCTGTCGGTGATGGCGTCGTCGAAGACGTCGGCTAGGTGGATTTCAAATTCAGTGCGTGTCATGCTGCCTTCTCCTGCTTCTGGATGTGCAGTGCCTCGTCGAGCAGCGCCTCGCGCAGCGTGTGCAGCGCGGCCAGTCGGTCGAAGTGGATGGTGCGGTCAGAGGCGCAGGCCAGCGTGTCGCCGGGATAGTCGCGACCGTTGGGCGTGGCCTGCTTGAGGGCGTCGATGACCTCGTCGATCAGGCCCATCGCGGTGCGGCGTGGGTCGATGAGGTCGAAGGCGCTTGAGCCGTTGATGTTGAGGGTTGGTCGTATCATGTCGTGTGCTCCTGTGTTGCTGATGAGGTACCCTTAAACGATGCAATCCGATGTTGCAATAGCTATTTTTTGAGCAGTTGCTGCACGGCCCTGCGCGCCTCCTGCTGGGTGCTGGCACCGAGTATGGTCCACAGCTCCCGCAGGTGCGCCTGCGTCGTGACGCTGCCGCCGTAGGTCTTTGGTTCGTTGCTCATGTTACTCTCCTTAGCTGATGGTCAGGCCGTCGCGGATGATGCCCGCGTACACCGGTTTGAAGTAGCAGCGCTCGATGACGGTGCCGTTGGCCCAGTTCTGCGCATCCTCGGGGAAGCGCTCGTCCGCCCACGCCTTGGCCGCAGTGGTCTGCGGCTCAAGGATGATGATGCTGCCGTGATCCTGTACGTGGAAGTCTGTCATGTTACTCTCCCTTGAATGTCTTGATGATTGCGATGGTGATGATGGTGGGCAGGACGCCCAGAAAGAAGATGGTCGTTGCGATGTGAAAGGCTGTCATTATACTGATCCTAAATGTTGCTCGTTCATGAGCGATGCTATGTCTGGGTTTGCGTCACTGGCGGCCTCGTACAGGCCGTCATTGTATGCGGTCCACTGCTTGGCCGTCCAGTTGGAGGGCCGATCCAGTCGGAAGGTGTCGCGGTCGTGGTCGGCGCGGCCGAGATAGTAGAACGGCTCGTCGTCGCCATGTGGGGGGAAGCTCATGCCACGTCCCCTTCCGTCAGGTTGTCGGGGTAGACGCGGATGCCGTAGTACTCGGCGTCGTGGTACTCGACGCTGTCGCGGTCGAAGATCGACGGGTCGACCCAGCGGAAGCCGCCGTGCACGCTGGCGCTGGTCGTACGGGCACCGGCCGGCACGGTGACGCTGCCGCCGTGGCCGAAGGTGTGGGTGAACTCTTCCTTGACGCGAATGTTGTAGATCATGTCGTGTGCTCCTGTGTTGCTGATGTGGTGGGGGACCGAAGTCCCCCGTGTTGTGTTAGATGCGGTTGGCTGCGACGATGGCGCAGAGGATGGCGGGGTGCTTGTGGGTGCGGTAGAAGTCGCCGCAGTTGTATTCCCACTCGTCGTCGCACTCGAAGCGGTGGGCCGTGCCGAACAGTTCGCCATCGTAATAGAAGTCGACGGTGTGGAAATCGTACTTGGGGTCGTCGCCCTTGGCGGTGTTGAAGTTGCGCAGTTCAAAGTCATAGCCATTGAACGAGAACTTGTTGTCGCGGATGTTGATGGTGGCTTCTTCGCCGGACCAGTTGCTCTTGTTGAAAGTGATGAAAGTCATGATTTTTACTCCGTTTCTTCGTTGCTGATGCACTCTCCTAGAATAGGTTTGAGGGTATGTAAACCCTCAAAATGCATTTTATTTGCAACACGTGCATTTTTTTACTCGTGTTGCATGATGGAGGGTACTGCAACGCGGTGCAACACGAGTAATTTATTACCAGTACCGCAGAAATCCTATTGTCTTAGGACGTGCAACGCGGTGCAACACGGTGCACCATTTAGTTCGTGTTGCAGCTGCAACGCCACCTGCAACGCCGAGGAGGCCTCTTAATCTCCGATTAAGGCCCTCTCGCGTTGCATGTTGCACGCGTTGTGCGTTGCGTTGCGGTGTGGGAAAGTTGGCCCTTCTCGTGGTGCAAAATGTCGGCACCCCTTGCCAATGGGTTTCGCGGTGCGTATGTTGCGCGCATTGACTGGTAGCACTGTGTAACCGAACGGAGCATGCAGAATATGGCCAAGCGCCAAACGAAACGGACCCCCGAGGTCGAGGAGCGTATCATCGAGGGGCTGACCGATGGCGTGCCCCTGCGCGTTCTGTGCAGGCAGGATGATATTCCAAGCTGGCGTACTGTGTATGACTGGATAAACGCAGACCCATCCTTTGCCTCACGCGTCGCATACGCGCGCGATTTGGGCTTCGAGGCCATCGCCGAGGACATCCTCGACATCGCCGACGACACGCCCGCCATCAGCGAGCACGTGCAACGCAGCAAGATGCGCATCGACACGCGCCTGAAGCTGCTCGCCTGCTGGAGCCCGAAGCGCTACGGCAACAAGCAGGACGTCAGCATCGGCAACAAGGAGGGCGAGACCCTCAAGGTTCAGAGCAACGCGGAGAATGCTGCACTCACGTTGCACCTCGCCGAGGTGCTGCGCGACACGGACGTGCCGACGTGATACATCGCCGCCGTGAGGCCGAGCTGGTCAAGCCGGGCATCAACCTTATGTGGGAGCCGAAGGCCAAGGGCGCGATCGTCAAGACACCGTGGTTCAGTTGGTACATCACATGGAACCGGCACACGCGCCGCCTGAGCTTCGCCGTGCCGCACGGCTTCAACTGGCGCGCGCCACTCGGCCCCTGGCGTCGCATCCGCGAGCTTGAGGCCGAGGCGAAGATACACGCGACCGAGAAGTACGCGCTCAACCACGCGCTGCATCTGGCGAACGAGCGGTACGACAAGATCCGCGCGGCCAATCATGAGCTGCGCGAGACACTGACACTCTACCGATCGCAATGACCGACGTCGCCGCGCTACTGTCAAAGCTCAGTCCCGAGCAGCGCGTCCACCTCGACTGGCAGCGCCGCTGGCGATCGACGGCCCGGCCGAACCAGATCGTGGGGCGATCGAACTGGACCGAGTGCGGCTATCTAGCCGGGCGCGGCTTCGGAAAAACCAGAGTGGGGAGCGAGTGGGTCACGCGCGCAGTCTTCGAAGATGCGAGCGGCTACGATAGCTGCGTCATCGCGCCCACCTATCAGGACGTGAAGTTCACCTGCTTCGAAGGGCCGGCGGGCATCCTGTCAGTGCTGCCGCCCGAGCTGCTGGTAGAACACAACAAGACTGACATGATCATCAAGATGCGAAATGTTGCAGGTGGTGTGTCGACCATACGCGGCTTCACGGCAGAGAAGCCTGAGAGGTTGCGTGGTCCCCAGCATACACGGGCGTGGTGCGATGAGCTGGCCGCATGGCAGTACGACGAAGAGACGTGGGACATGCTGATGATGGGCATGCGTCTGGGCGACACGCCGCAGGTGCTCTGGACCACGACGCCCAAACCGAAGGAGCTGATACGCAAGTTGAGCCTGCCGAAGGAGGGCCGCACCATCGTGCGTGGATCCACCTTCGACAACAAGGCGAACCTGCCCGACAGCTTCTTCGCCTCGTTGGAGCAGTACGAGGGAACAACGCTCGGCAGACAAGAGTTATATGGCGAGCTTATAGACCCCGAAGAGAGCGGCATCGTCAAGCGCAGCGACTTCCGCCTGTGGCCGGCCAAGAAGCCGCTGCCCGCACTGGACTACATCATCCTGTCACTCGACACGGCATTCACCGAGGCGACGTACGACAAGAAGAGCGGCGACGCGGACAGCACGGCCTGCGTCGTGATCGGCAGCTTCCACGACAAGGACAACGTCAGCCACCTGATCGTGCTCGACTGTTGGTCCGAGCAGATGGGCATGCCCGAGCTGATCAAGCGCGTGAAGAAGGAACTGAACGTCGCGTACGGCGACGATCAGGACGTCGCGTTGATCAAGCCGATGTTCGGCGGCGCGAAGCCAATAACGTCGGGCCGCAAGCCCGACCTGTGCCTGATCGAGGACAAGGGGAGCGGCATCAGCTTGAGACAGATGCTCGAACGGGAGGGCATCGACGCTTATGCCTACAACCCCGGTCGGGCAGACAAGCTGGCGCGCCTGCACATGGTCAGCCACGTCTTCGCACGCAAGCGGGTGTGGCTGCCGGAGAGCGACAAGTTCCCCGGCAGGCCGCGCACGTGGGTAGAGCCGATGCTCGCGCAACTGTGCGCATTCACCGGGCCGAAGAGCGTCAAGCACGACGACTATGTCGACGCCATGACACAGTGCGTGAGACTGTGCCTCGACAAGAGACTTGTTTCAGTGATAAAGGAAACCAAGAAGGTTGAGGACGACCGTCCGCCGCCGAAGGTTATCCAAAACCCGTACGGGCAGTAAGGATTAGGTAATGATCGAAGACGAAGAAATGCTCGAAGGCGAGATGGTTGAGTTCGAAGGTGAGGACGTGAGCGACGTCGAGGACACCGAGGACGGTGGCGCTATCGTCACGCTCGAAGAGAACGGACCGGCCGCAGGCGAGAGCGAGTTCTACGACAACCTCGCAGAAACTATGCCCGAACCGGACCTAAAAGCTCTGGCGTCGAAGTTCCTCGAACTGATCAGCAAGGACAAAGAGGCGCGCAAGAAGCGCGACGAGCAGTACGAAGAGGGCATCCGCCGTACAGGTCTGGGCGACGACGCCCCCGGCGGCGCGCAGTTCAACGGCGCGTCGAAGGTCGTGCACCCGATGATGACCGAGGCGTGCATCGACTTCGCGTCGCGCGCCATCAAGGAGCTTCTGCCCCCGCAAGGTCCAGCCAAGGATCTGATCGAGGGCGAAGTCACGATGAAGAAGATCCAGAAGGCGAAGCGCAAGACGTCGCTCATGAACTGGCAGCTCACGGTGCAGAGCCAAGAGTTCCGCTCGGAGCTTGAGCAACTGCTGACGCAGGTGCCACTGGGCGGCGCGCAGTACCTCAAGATGTCGTGGGACGAGGCGCGCAACCGCCCCGGCTTCCTCGCCGTCATGATCGACGACATGTACCTGCCCTTCGCGGCGACCAACTTCTACACCGCGCAGCGCAAGACGCACGTGCAGTACCTGACGCAGCTCGACTACGAGCAGCGCGTCGAGAGCGGCATGTACCGCGACGTCGACCTGACGCCTCCGGGCCTTGAGCCTGACCGCTCGGCCGCCGACATCGCCAACGACAAGATCGAGGGCCGCACCGACACCAGCTACAACGAGGACGGACTGCGCACCGTGTTTGAGTGCCACGTCATCGCCGACGTTGAGGGCGACGGCAACGCGCCGTACATCATCACCATCGACAAGCCGTCGAGCAAGGTGCTCGCGATCTACCGCAACTGGGACGAAGAGGACGACAGCCGCGAGCCGCTTGACTGGTTCGTTGAGTTCCCGTTCATCCCATGGCGCGGCGCGTACCCAATCGGCCTGCCGCACATGATCGGCGGCCTATCCGCTGCCGCGACCGGCGCGCTGCGCGCACTGATGGACAGCGCGCACATCCAGAACGTGCCGACGATGCTCAAGCTGAAGGGCGGCACACGCGGCGGCCAGTCGCTGAACATCCAGCCGACGCAGGTCGAAGAGATCGAGGGCGGCCTCAACGTGGACGACGTCCGCAAGCTGGCCATGCCGATCCCGTTCAACCCACCATCGCCGACCCTGTTCCAGTTGCTCGGCTTCGTGGTCGACGCAGGCAAGGGCGTGGTCCGCACGTCGATGGACAATCTGGCCGACCAGAACCCGAACGCACCAGTCGGCACGACGCTCGCCCTGATCCAAGAGGGCATGACCGTGTTCTCGTCAATCCACGCGCGTCTGCACAGCGCAATGGCCCGCACGCTGCGCATCCTGCACCGCCTCAACGCGATGTATCTGGACGACGCGGACGTGAAGCACGAGGTCGGCGAAGTGCTGGCCACCCGCGCAGACTTCGAAGGTCCGATGGACGTCGTGCCTGTGTCCGACCCGTCGATCTTCAGCGAGGCACAACGCTTTGCGCAGGTGCAGGCCGTGTCGCAACGCGCCGCTGCGCTGCCGCAACTGTACAACCAGCGTAAGGTCGAGGAGCGTCTGCTTGAGACGCTGCGCGTGCCGAACCCGAAGGAGCTGCTCAACCCGGCGCTGGAGCCGAAGCAGCAGAACGCGGTGAACGAGAACGTCGCGGCCACGATGGGCCGACCGATTGTCGCCTTCCCCGAGCAGGACCACATCGCCCACCTCAAGACGCACCTTGCGTACATGACGAACCCGGCGCTCGGCGCAAGCCAACTGATCGCGCCGTCGTACCTGCCGGTGATACTGGGCCACATCAAGGAACACCTTGCGCTGTGGTACGCGTCGACCGTGCTTGAGCTGGCCGAGGACACGTCCGGCATCGACATCTCCGAGGACATGAAGAACCTAAAGGACGACGAGGCACGCCGTGCATTCGACCGCATGCTGGCCGAGGCATCGCAGACTGTGGTCTCCGACGCGGCCGAGGTGTTCGCATCGCTGCCGCCTGTCATTGCGCAGGCCATGCAGATGATGCAGCAGTTCGCGCCGCAGGTTCCACCAGACCCACGCGTTGCGCTCGAGGGCCAGAAGCTACAGGCGCAGGCACAGCGCGATCAGGCGCAGATGCAGCTCGACGGCCAGAAGATGCAGATGCAGATGCAGAAGGACCAGACGGCCATGCAGATCGAGGGCCAGAAGATGCAGGCCGACGCGATGCAGAGCCAAGCCGAGATGCAGCTTCAGGCGCAGAAGCTCCAGATCGAGCAGCAGCTTGAGCAGATGAAGCAGGACCGCGAGGACGCCCGCACATCGGCAGAGCTGAACGCCCGCATGACTATGAACCAGCAAGACAACCAGACGGCCATGCAGCTTGCGCAGGCCGAGATCATGTCTGGCGAACGCATCGCGGTGTCAACAGGCACCGGGATAAACCCGAACCCGTAAGGAAATCCATATGGCAGATAATGCAAAGACCGCGACACCGAAGGGCAAAAGCCCGAAGGCCAGCGACAAGTTCATTCCCATGCACAAGAAAATGGCAATGGGCGTCATGCCTTCTGTTGGTAAGTCACCCAAGACACCAGCATGAGGATAGAGACCCTCCTCCAACGTCTTGAGACAGAACAGTCAGCGATGGCTGTTGAGGCGCTGGAGAGGCCGTCCGGCAAGACCGAGTTCGATTATGGACGCGCCGTTGGCCTGTACGCTGGATTGCAGCGGGCCAAGGAAATCCTGATCGACGCGGTCGCGGAGGACAACAAACGTGAATTTTAGGAGCACACATGCAGATAAACGGAAATAGCGTCGAGTTTACTTACGACGGCCTCGATGAAGCATTCCCACCCTGTGACGCAGGCGTGAAGCCGTTCGGCTCTCGCGTGCTGGTACAGATACGCACGCCAAAGACGAAGACGAAGGGTGGCATCATCCTGACGGGCGACGTCCGCGAGACGGAGCACTACAACACGCAGGTAGCCAAGGTCATCGACGTCGGCAGCCTCGCGTTCAAGAACCGCAACACAATGGAACATTGGCCCGAAGGGTCGTGGTGCGAAGTCGGCGACTTCGTCCGCGTGCCCCGCTACGGCGGTGACCGTTGGTCGGTAAAGACCGATGATGGAGAAGAGGCCATCGTCGTAATCTTCAACGATCTTGATTTGGTGGGCAAGGTCACTGGTGACCCGCTTGCCGTCAAGGCATTCCTCTAGGAGCATGAATATGGCTGACAACCAACTTACAGAAAATGACGGTGAAGACGAGTTCGAAATCATCGAAGGCGAGGCACCCGTTGAGGACGCCGCGACCGACGATGACGACGATGATGACGATGATGGCGACGAGCGTCTTGGCGACAGCGAGGACGACAGCGACGAGGAAATCGCCAGCAAGAGCCGCAGCAACGTCAAGCGCCAGAAACAGCGCGAGCGGCAGCGGCGCGCCAAGGAGCACGCAGATCGCGAGCTTGCCGAGCTGCGTGAGCAGAACGATGCGCTACTGCGCCGCGTCTCTGTGATCGAAGGCAACACGCTTGCCAGCAACGTAAACGCTCTCGACCAACGCATCGCGCAGGCTCAGGCCGACGTGAAGCAGGCCGAGGCGATCATCGCACGCGCAGTCGAGGCTGGTAACGGCGACGACGTGGCAACGGCGATGCGTCTGCGTGACGAGGCGCAGTACGAGGCGCAGCAACTGTGGCAGCATAAGCAGCAAGTGGAGCAGGTCCGCCAGCAGCACGCCAACCCCGGCCCTGACCCACGCGTAGTAAATTACGCGAAGGAATGGATGAACGCGAACCCGTGGTACGACCCCAGCGGCCGTGACGAGGACAGCGCCATCACGAAGGTCATCGACAACCAGCTCGCATCTGAGGGGTACAACCCCAAGGACGCCGACTACTGGCACGAACTGACCCGCCGCGTGGCCGCACGCATTGGTGACGACGAGGCGGAAACCCGCCAAAGTCCTAACAAACGCAGGGCACCACCGACCGGAACGACGCGTGAGCACGCGCCCGTTTCGACTAAGAAAGAAATCTACGTGACACCCGAACGAAAGCAAGCTATGATAGACGCAGGTATCTGGGATGACGTTCCACGTCGTAACCAGATGCTCAAGGCTTATCAGGCTTACGACAAAAGTTCGGCTCGCTGAAAACTGGAGTGAGACAACATGACAAATAGTACTGATGAGCGTTTGAAGAAGGAACTCGGTGTAGGACGGCAGTCACGCGAAATGGAGGACCGACAGGTCACCGAAAATCGCGAAGTGACTGATGACGACCGGCTCGAGATGTTCCGGGCGCAGTTATTTAATGACGCACTACCTGATCTACCGAATATACCGGGATATCACATGTGCTGGCTCACGACGACGAACCCTCGTGACCCTATCCACCGCCGCATTCAGCTCGGTTACGAGCCGATCAAAGCGTCGGAGGTGCCGGGCATGGAGTTCGCCTCAGTCAAGACGGGCGAATGGGCCGGAATGATTGGGGTAAACGAGATGATCGCGTTTAAGCTGCCCGAAACCTTGTATCAAAGGTTTATGCAGGAAGCTCACCACGATGCTCCGTTACGTGAGGAGAACAAGCTGGCTGAAACCGCAGAGATTATGCGGCAACAGGCAGAAGGTTCGGGCAGCACGTTGTTTGAGGGTGACGGGATGATGGAGATGCGTGAGCATAACCCGCGCATTGGTCTTTTCGACTGATAGCGGGTCCACCCAACCAACAAGAGGTTTAAGGCTATGTCTTCGGTATCACAACCGTTCGGCCTACGTCCTGTATACTCGCCAAGCGGTGTGGTTCGTCCTACCGCCTACTCGATCCTTACAGGCTACGCGTCGAACATTCTCCAGAACCAGCCAGTCAAGATTGTAACGTCTTCGACCGGCGAAGGCACCATCGCTGCGGCCGCCATCGGCGACCGCTTCATCGGCACCTTCCAAGGCGTTGAGTTCACAGACACAGACGGTCGCCGTCGCGTGTCCAACAAGTGGACCGCATCGCTCGCAGCGACTGACATCGTTGCATACGTCACGCTCGACCCGACCATCGTTTACGAAATCCAGAGCAACGCTGCTCTGAACGTAACCGACATCGGTAAGCAGTACGACTTCACCACCATCGGTACTGGT